>Ga0209379_10000177_pt1 | contig 71996 bp, 64 predicted proteins | sample tdDd001_FD_187124 | JGI IMG/M metagenome (GOLD analysis project Ga0209379, IMG submission 187124) | Marine sediment microbial communities from the Atlantic coast under amendment with organic carbon and nitrate - tdDd00.1 (SPAdes)... | ecosystem: Environmental > Aquatic > Marine > Coastal >... | reverse complement strand
GCCGACATATGATCCAGTCCCGGATCAACACCAAGTTCATTTAGAAATGAAATCCCCAATTCTTTAGCTTCCTCGTGTAATTCTAACATTTCTTCGGATACATAGGAAGGTGTTAGCAAATGCTTTTTATATTTTAAACACTCTTTTGCTACAATAATATGCATAGAAGCTGGTACCATACTAATTACGATATCAGCTGCTGAAATTTCACTGGCTCTCTGTTCTAAATCTTTTAAATTAAATCGTAATGCCGTTCCGTTAGGATGAACTCCTACTTTTTTTTGTGCTGTTTCCAGCGACATGTCACCAACAGTAATATGCCAATTGTATTTTTCAGATTGTTTAAGCAAGTAGTGAATTAGGTCGGTTGAGGATAAACCTGCGCCTATTATTAGAATGTTTTTCATTGGGTTAATTTTATATCAAGTATCTGGTTGTGGTTTGTATATTTATACTTGTTTATTTTCTGTCTGATTTAAATTTACAACATTATGAAAGTAAATGCCATGAGAATTGATAGAATTTTTGATAATACTTTTCTATAAGGGCATTTATATTTTATATCAGTTGTATATATCTCTAATCTATTTTTAAGGAATGAGTATATTTGTTCGAGATAGAAAAAAATAAAAATTTACTCTAAATATATTTCCCTTGGCAAAACAGAAAAAAGCCGTTGAAACTCCTTTAATGAAACAATATTATCAGATGAAAGACAAACATCCTGATGCGATATTGTTGTTTAGGGTTGGTGACTTTTATGAAACATTTGAGAGAGATGCAGTTCGTGCATCGGAAATTTTAGGCATTACTTTAACTAAGCGTGCTAATGGTTCTGCATCTTATGTAGAGTTAGCAGGGTTTCCACATCATGCAATTGATACCTACTTGCCAAAATTGGTGAGAGCAGGTATGCGTGTGGCTATTTGTGAGCAGTTGGAAGATCCTAAAAAGACCAAAAAGATCGTGAAGCGAGGTATTGTTGAATTGGTAACTCCAGGGGTTTCATTCAATGATAATGTACTTGAACACCGGGAGAATAATTTTTTGGCTTGCGTGCATTTGGAGAAAAATTCTGCAGGAATCGCTTTTCTAGATGCATCGACAGGAGAATTTTTAACTGCAGAGGGAAATTTTGAATACATTGATAAGTTGCTTGGCAATTTCCAACCTAAAGAGGTTTTATATCAGAAAGGAAAGGAAAAGATATTTCATGAATTGTTTGGTGGCAAGTTCTATACCTTCACAATGGACGATTGGGTATTTACCGAAAGTGCTGCTAAAGATCGATTGTTGAGACATTTTGAAACAACATCATTAAAAGGTTTTGGAGTACAGAATCTTCGCAATGGAATTATTGCTTCTGGAGCTGTTTTGCAATATCTCGATATCACCAAACATAGCCAGGCTGGACATGTTACTCAACTGTCAAGAATTGAAGAGGACAGATATGTTTGGCTCGATAAATTTACGGTACGCAATTTAGAGTTGTTTGGAGCTTTAAATGATGGAGCTCATACTTTATCGCAGGTAATGGATAAAACTTTATCTCCAATGGGATCGCGTTTATTGAAACGTTGGATTGCTTTGCCTCTTAAAGATACTGCTAGAATTAATAGTCGATTAGATGTGGTAAAGTTTTTTCATTCACGGGAGAACGAAGCTTTTGCAATTGAAGATGAGATCAGGCAAATTGGGGATTTGGAACGAATAATTTCTAAAGTTGCAGTTGCCAGAGTTAGTCCAAGAGAAGTGATTCAACTGAAAAATGCTTTAATTGCCATTGAACCAATTCGGAAATTTTGCTTGAAAAGTGGAAATGATGGATTGCTGAAAATAGGAGATCAATTGAATCCATGTTTGAGTGTAAGAGAGAAAATCGAAAAGGAAATTAAAGCCGATCCACCAAATATGGTGAGTAAAGGCGGAGTGATTGCTGATGGAGTTTCGGAGGATTTAGATGAGTTAAGAAAAATTGCTTTCTCAGGGAAGGATTACCTGGTTCAAATGCAGGTTCGCGAAAGTGAACGAACTGGAATTCCATCACTAAAAATAGGCTTTAACAATGTATTTGGATACTATATTGAAGTAAGAAATACACATAAAGATAAAGTACCTGAAGAGTGGATCAGAAAGCAGACTTTGGTTAGTGCCGAAAGATACATTACGCAGGAACTAAAAGAGTACGAAGAGAAAATTTTGGGTGCCGAAGAGAAAATTTTGGCATTGGAAACTCGTCTGTACGATGAATTGGTGTTGGGAATTGCCGATTACATTTCAACAATACAGTTGAATGCAGCAATGATTGGTCGTTTGGACTGTTTGCTGTCTTTTGCTCGTTTGGCAAGAGAAAACAACTATTCCTGTCCTGAGATAAACGATTCTCAGGTGATCGATATCAAACAAGGTCGTCATCCGGTTATCGAGAAACAATTGCCAATTGGAGAGCAATATATTGCCAATGATGTATTTCTGGATAATGAGAATCAGCAGGTGATTATTATTACGGGTCCTAATATGGCTGGTAAATCTGCTTTGCTGAGACAAACTGCACTAATTGTATTGATGGCGCAAGTCGGAAGTTTTGTGCCTGCTGAGTCGGCAAAAATTGGTTACGTTGATAAAATTTTCACTCGTGTAGGTGCTTCGGATAATATTTCATTGGGCGAATCAACATTTATGGTAGAAATGAACGAGGCTGCGAGTATTTTGAACAATCTATCTTCCCGAAGTTTAATTTTATTGGATGAACTAGGGCGTGGAACCAGTACTTACGATGGAATTTCCATAGCCTGGTCGATTGTAGAGTACATTCATGAGAATGTTAAGTCTAAAGCAAAAACTCTGTTTGCGACACATTATCACGAATTGAATGAGATGGAAAAATCATTCAACAGAGTGAAGAATTACAATGTTTCGGTGAAGGAAGTGAATAACAAAGTGATTTTCCTTAGAAAATTGGTTCCTGGAGGTTCAAATCACAGTTTTGGTATTCATGTGGCAAGAATGGCTGGAATGCCAAAATCGGTTGTGAAACGTGCCGATGAGATCCTTCTTCAACTGGAAGGGAATAAAAATGGAGAATCGCTTGGAAAACCTGTTGGTGAGATTGCACAACAGCGGGAGGGTTATCAAATGAGCTTTTTCCAGTTGGATGATCCGGTATTGGAGCAAATAAGAGGTGAAATTTTAGATTTAGATGTAAATAATCTAACTCCTATTGAAGCACTGAACAAGCTAAATGAGATAAAAAAGATCTCAGGATTATAATCAGAGAAAAAAAATAAAAAAAAGTGAGGTGCCCATTATTAAAGGCTTTCGGCGCGTACTGTCTGAATTTCAATGAGTCAGAAAAGTGAGATCAATGGAAGCTTTTAAGATGATTTAAAAAAAACGAGATAATTATTTTTTTTCTTTTGCAGAATCAAAAAATACGCATATATTTGCATCGCAATTGAGAGAACAACGGTTCACTTTTAAAAAGCAAAATGCGAGAATAGCTCAGTTGGTAGAGCATAACCTTGCCAAGGTTAGGGTCGCGAGTTCGAGTCTCGTTTCTCGCTCAAAATCCAATAAGGATGCCCAGGTGGTGGAATTGGTAGACACGCTGGACTTAAAATCCAGTGGCCTTTTGGCCGTGCGGGTTCAAGTCCCGCCCCGGGTACTATTTGAAAAACCAAATAGAACGAAAAGCGCTTAAAACTAATGTTTTAAGCGCTTTTTTTATTTCTGCAAAATTCAAAAAAAGCCGTTATTTGGTGTCTGAAAAGGAACAAAAACGACACCATAGTATTCTATTTAACAGCGTGGTGTCGGCAATTTTGTAAGTCTCTGAAAACTATCAGTGTCAATTGGTTTGAATTGGTATTATTTGATATTGGAAGCGATTTTGATATCCAGTAACTTTAACTATATCAATTCGACCTTAAAGCGAATAGTTATGAGATTAATAGTTAATTATTTATTGAGAGGGGATAGAAAAAACAAAAATGATTTGTGTCCGTTGTACGTTAGGTTTACCCTAGATCAAAAAAGAGTTCAACTTTCCACAGGAATTAAGATTCTAAGAAAAGATTGGGACGAATCAATGCAATTGTTAAAAGAATCGGCATCAGGAGCAAATGTCTACAATAGTAAGATTCTTAAAATTACCACTGGGCTGCATGATACCTTTAACCAACTTGTTTCTTTAGGTAATGAATTTGATGTACAGGATATTAAAAATCACTATCTGGGAGAGAATAACGCCAAAGGGTTACTTGAAGTATTTGATTATTACCTGAACACAATAGAAAATAACTTGGGAAAGGGTTATGCTTACAAAACATTGGAGCATTATCGTGGCTCACGAAAGAAGGTATTTACCTATTTAAAAGATGTTCTAAAAAAGAAAGATTTTCCATTACATGAAGTGAATTATTATTTTTTAAATCAGTTTGATTCTTACTTAAAGAGAAAATACAATATCCATCAAAATACGGCTTGGAATTATCACAAACATTTGAAAAGAGTATTCAATCTAGCCATTTCCTTGGAATATATTGAAAAGAATCCTTACAATAAGTTTAAGGTGAAACTAGAAGAAACCCACAGGGATTTTTTAACTCTTGACGAAATCAAAAAGCTGGAAGAGAAAGAAATTGATTTGGTAAGGTTGTCAATTGTACGTGATGTTTTCCTATTTGCATGTTATACTGGCCTTTCTTATGCGGATATATCAAAATTAAAACAGAGTCACATTCAATTAAGAGATGATGGGAATTATTGGATTTTAATAAATCGTACCAAAACAAAAACAGAGGCCAAGATTCCATTGTTTGAGAATTCATTAAGGATTTTGGAAAAATACAAGGATTTTCCTGAAGCTATTTTGAAACGGAGAGTTTTGCCAGTTTCGTCAAATCAGAAACTAAATAGCTATTTAAAAGAGTTAGCTGAGATTTGTGGAATTAAAAAGAACCTGACCATGCATATAGCTTCGACATACTTTGCGACAAGTATAACTCTTTCTAATGGTGTTCCTATCGAAACAGTCTCAAAGATGTTGGGTCATTCTTCTCTTAAAATAACTCAAATTTATGCGAGAGTTTTGGAAAATAAAATTTCGGAAGATATGGGACAGTTGAGGAATAAGTTAGGGTGGTGATTAATTTGATAGGTGAACTTATAAGAGTGTAATTTGTATTTAATGCGCATTTATCTCACTATGTATAATATCAAATTTGGTTAGTATTTCAATTATTCTCCGGAAGAGCTCCAGGAGAAATATTAATGCTTAGTTATCGTGAAGATCTAATTGCCTTAATTAGTGATGATTGTGATTTTGGTTTTTATTGTCAATATCCAACAAAACTTTTCCCGAATCTTTTATTAAACCCACCGACCATTTAATTATTACAAGTGAACTGAGAATTGCTGCAATGGTATCAATAAAAGGAATATCCCAAATCATGGCAGCTAATAATCCGAGTATTGCTGATAGGCTTGTTAACGTATCGGCAATGACATGTAGGTAGGCAGCTTTAATATTATGGTCAGAGTATTCATGATCGTGATGCAGAATAAATGCACTGGTAATATTTACCAATAAGCCAATAATGGCAACAAATATTGCTTCCTTGTAAACAATATCAACAGGGGTGCAAAATCTTTTAACTGCTTCAGTCATAATTACAAAGGCAAATATCAATAACATCAAACCGCTGCTATAACCTGAAAGAGAAAGAATTTTATCTGAGTTCCCCTTATACTTTTTACTCTTTGAAACTTTTCTGACAATAATATAGGCAATCCAACTTAACCCAATGGCAAGCACATGGGAACCCATGTGGATGCCGTCGGCCAGTAAAGCCATTGAATTTGTTATAATCCCAAAGGTTATTTCCACGACCATTGTTATTGCGGTCAATAGGACTACCGTCAAAGTTTTTCGTTCAAATCGCTGTTTCCCTTGTGTCATAATAAATACCTCATTTATAATATATTTTAAATGTGAAAGTACGTTATTTGATGAATTATCTCACTAAACTTGCTCAACAATGTAGGGGAGAACAAACAACAATCTTGAGCCAAAATCGGGACGTAAATTGCAATAGGCAGATAATGTGCTGTTTATAGAGAAAGCAGATGATTTTAAACTTTAAAATCAATACGTTTTTAAGAATAAAACTTAGCTACTTCCACAGGTAATAACATGAATTTATGAAGATCTATTGTTGTTAAATAACTGAAGTTTCGGAGTTGTCAAACCGCTGCCGAGTGGCAACTCACTCCAGCCCGCTACTCAAAACAAAATCCAACCCCATAAGTCCATGCAAGAATTTGATATTCGAAATTTCATACAATCTCCTTTTGCTGTATTTCCAGGAGCTCAATCCACTGGGAAATATTCTAATACTTATACCATTAACGAAAACTTTCCAATAGCCTCTCAATTACTATCGGGAGGGAGGGTCGGTATGCCGATACGGAATTGGTAGGGAGTTGGTTCGAAACATAGCGAGCTCATGAAATACGGTTGAAAATCTGCTGGATTTGTTTCTTTTTTGTAATTTTAGTTAAGTGTTTGGAGTGAGTGATTCCTCAGGACATTACACTATTTATTAGAAAGGTTTGCTTTCATAAAAACTTATACACAGTTTGAATTCAAAATTTTAATTAATTTAAACTACGTAATAATGAAAAAAGCGATTTATTTATTAGCATTCATTGTATTGTTTCTAACTGCTTGTAACATTGATAAAAAGAGATCAAATAAAAACGATTTGCAATCAGAAGAGACATATAAGCAGAAAGAGGGTATTCAACATCATTCTTCAACAGAACTTGAAAAAAGAAGTATCGAATCCACCACCAAGAAAACAGCTACGTTAGAAAAAATAATTAATAGTTACCTGGATTTAAAAAATGCATTGGTGGAAGATGATGCAAAGAAAGCTGCTGTGGCAGGAAAAATGATGTTATCTGCCTTTTCAAGTTTTGAAATGTTAACATTAACGGAGAAGCAACGGAAAGAATATTTAGAAATAGCTGAAGATTCGAAAGTGCATGCTGATCATATTATGAAAAGCCCAATAGATCACCAAAGAGAGCACTTTGATGTATTGAGTGTTAATTTAGACGATTTAATAGCACTTGTTGGTACGGAAAAACATTTGTATCAAATTTTTTGCCCTATGTATAATAATGGTAAAGGAGCAATATGGATTAGCGAAACCGAAGAAATTAGAAACCCTTACTACGGAAGTAAAATGCTAACTTGTGGTAAGGTTCAAAAAGAAATAAAGTAAATGAAACTTCTCAAGAAAGTCTCTATGGTTCTATTGATTGTTTTTGTGGGGATTCAACTGATCCCCACAAAACGTAATCAAAGCGATGAAGTATTGTCATCGGATATCTTATTAACATATATTGTTCCTGAAGATGTGCAATCTATCCTAAAGACTTCTTGTTGTGATTGCCACAGTAATAATACCAATTACCCTTGGTACAATAAAATTCAACCGTTTAGTTGGATTCTAGAAAATCATATCGAACAAGGGAAAGCAGAATTGAATTTCAGTGATTTTGGCTCCTATTCCCGAAGGAGACAAAAGAGTATATTAAAATCGATGGCAAGCCAAATTGAAAAGGGCGAAATGCCTTTATCCTCTTATACTCTAATTCATAGGGATGCAAAAATTTTCGAAAATGAAAAATTAATTCTTATAAATTGGATAAATAATTTAAGAGATAGTCTTTGAAACAGAAACAGCAAAATGCTAAATGTATAAGATATGATCTGACACTTACGTCGACAATTATTTTATCGATTCTTTCTTCTATCAATAGATAAGAAACTATATAAATAGTTTTTAACCCTATTTATCGTTTTGATCTCTGGAAATGATATTCACCTGTAGCACTAACCATGGTGTAATCAAAAGTGCAATTGTCCATATCAAAACCTCCAAAATGCTAGTCTCCTTCTGTGTGGTCACGATTCATGTGATTCATCCATTCAGTACTACCATTTCCCATCATGCCACCATTCCCCATCATATGGCCATACATATCTTCAAAGGCTTCGTTATTGAGACTTACCATAACGCTATCGTTATGTCCGTAATAGTTCAAGGTAAATGTAGTATCCGAAGTAGTACTGTAGCAGTGCACCTCTAATTGACCATCACCCAAATTGGTTACATCAGCAGCGGCAACAGAACTTCCATTTTTAACATCGGTTGTACTTTTTAACTCGTTTTCAAATGTCAATGTGCCAACATAAGTACCCTCAATTTGATTGTCGGTATCCATTATGAATTGCCATTTTTCAAAGAAAACCAATTAATTTTATAATAGTCTATTATCTTCTTTTTGCTTTGAGATGAGCTTTAGGAGATTTTCATTTCTAGATCAACTCGACATAATTGGGATGATCAATAAATGGATTCCTATTGTGTTGAAACTTGTAAATAACTTCATTCCTTTTTATTTCAGTTTCACTTACTGGATCTTCTTTGTGCCATTTTAAAAGATTTGATAAAACCCCATGAAAAGGAGTTTTTAATTTTTTAGGAAGCAATTCATTATTTAATTCCAAGTCTACTTCATCATTTCCCCCTCGTACCTAACGACCATATAAAAAAGCATTCTTGCTACATCTCCTTTAATCTCGTCCCTTGGATCAAAACAGTAGGACTTTTTCCCTCCAGTGAAACACTTTGTATTTTTATCTTTGTTCCAAACCTCTTCACTTGCACTTTCGTTAAACAATCTGTTGTTTCTAATTGCGTTCATTCTTGGGCCGCCTGCTAGATTATTATTAGATAATAATTTAATTACAACCATAGAAGAGGCGTCTGGCAGAAAATCAGCATTATATGCATTTGAGCCATTATTAAAACTTGTAAGAGTATAAGCCATATTGATAAAGTGATGAACATTGATTCTGATTACTGGCTAAGCTTGCAAAAAAAATATATAACTGATAAAGTAAGAATTGTTCTTATTTTAATTTTTCGCAATAAATTAAAATAAAGGATTGGATCTATTGCTAAAGATTAATTATTCAAACTAAATTTCATTAAAAAATAATAGCCACATTGATAAAATTACAAATGTGACTTTTATTAAATAGGGTTAACTCAAGATCTTAATAGTAAATACCTACCTTGACGTACCACTCCTCTGGCAAAACTATACAGCAGTTTATAGCCTTTAATAATGTAATAAGTCAGTAATTTTTTTTGAAATTTTAAGTGATAAATATTTTGAACTATTGATACTAATTCTTTAGACATTTCTTCATAGACATTGCGATTGTAATGCCTAATACTGTGATGTATATCGGACTCCGTTACAATTTTCCGAACATCCAACAAGTATACATTATCATATTTAGCACAAAATCTATCTAAAACCTGATTCATTTGAATGTGTCTTTCCTTAGCCTTATTGTATTCAGAAGTGTTGCTTTTTGGGGAATTTAATTCAGTGCCATTGATAAAAATGATGGGTTTGGATAATTTTGATCTAATTATCTCCAGATTATTTTGAAAATTTTCTGGGCTTATTTGGCCAACAAATTCAAAATCAGACTTAAATTCATCATAAAATTTACCAGTCATATTACGAAACTTGTGTTTCTCGCATCTGCTAATAAATTGTTCCTTACTTTCATGCTTAAAATCTGAATAACTTTCATATGGTACAGTTACCCCTGAACTTTTAGATTTATAAAGATCCATTGTGTAGTCAAACAAAACACTATAAACAAGAATATCGTACTCTTCATGAAATACTTTTGTTGAAAATATATCACTATCGAAAAAAGGCAGTTTGTTGTTAAATGTCGATTTGGTTTCGGATGCAAGTGTTTGGGATTGAAGCAATATACTTGTACAAGCTTTGGGAACAGGATGATTATTGTCATTTACACCATTGAATTCAGTATGAATTTCTACATTATTATAAGTGAGGTAATGAAGCATTTGATTCAAATCACATGCTCCTTTTAGCAATAACCTTATTGATTGAATGTCTTTTAAATCTCGGATTTTAGGACTCCAATCATCGCAAACTTGAATCCAATCTGGTTTCATTGATTGATCTAGTTCAATCGTGACATCTCCTATTACGGATACTTTCGGGAAATTCAAATGGGCATAAACAAATTGTTCAAGTCCAATATTCATAGTTCTGCAAGAAAATAAAAAATGTACCAGTTTGTTTGCTGAAAGATCAAGAGCATAAAATCCAACAATACCATATTCTCCAAACCGATCTTTCACTTTTACCATATTGCATTCATAATTTGGTTTAGAGAGAAGATCTTCCAAGTTCTCTTTATTGATTCTTAGTTTAGTATAGTTAATCTGGTTGGTTCGCTGAATCAATTCTACTACTCTATCAATGTTGGCCTTAAAATCGTTTATAAAAGTGATTTTGATCTCGGAAGAATTTAAAAATTCCCTATTGTCAGAAAAAGACGAGCGTTCCTTCACTTTTTGCTCTAATATTCTGTAATGAGCTAATCGTTCCCTTTTTAAATCTTTTTTTCCTTTGAATGCTTCATGGCCACTTATGCTTGAAATAAAATCTGGTGTTTGAACCCATATTTCGTCATTGTAAAATTTTGCTTCTTCGAGATTCAAATGATTATCATCTAGAAATAAAACATTCTGGGCTCTTAGTTGGGCATTTCCTATAATGCCTTGTATATTATTTCCCTTTGGCTGCCAATTTATGGTTGGAAAGATAAAACAATCCCATATATTCAGTTCTAATAATTTTTGTTTTGCTTTGTCAAAATTGTTTTTTGATGAAATGGAGTTCATGACCCCTCTGTTAGTTAATTCTTTGACTAATGCTATATTGGCTTGAATGGGAATAACATCACCTTCGGAAAGCGTACCTTCCCAGAAAGTATCGTCCAAATCCCAAATCACTAATTTTATTGTTTTCATTATTGGTTTACGAAGATGATTAGTTTCGCTATTAATGGTTGTCATGTTATCCTTTTTACAATTAGTGTTTGTCCCAATTGACATGTTAACTGAAGTAGAAAAATAATTGCAAAATCTGCATTGTTTTTTAATGAATTATTTGCCATCCTCGATTTGCACCTATAGAATAGATAGATTTAGTAATGCGACTATAGCAAGAAGATCAATAAAAGAAGATTAAAATTATCAATCAATGCAATACATGAACATTGATGTTGTTCCTCTTCATTTTATACAGAATTCAAAATAGTATTACCTTGATTTATTTCAAATATGTTTAGCACACATCGAAACATAGCATGCAGAATACTACCTTTTGTTATTATAAGATACAAAAAGATCTGCATATCTAAAATATATTTTTACTAAAGTATTTTTTATGGAAAAGATCAATAAGAGTTGTTATTTTAAATTTCCATTCATTTAATCTTGTAATAAATAACATCCGGTTTATAAAACAGACTTATCGGTTTCTATTAATGGTAAATTGACAGTTATATTTTCCTTTTTATTTAATAGTTTTATAATTTATAAAACTATTAAAAATTGGTTTGCTTGTGATTTATTATTAGATAAGCTGTGAAACTTACAACCATAAATTTGAAATTTAGAATCCTAAATAGATATAATACTCCTTACTAATTTAATAAGTAAATGAATTCAAACATAGACAAAAAGCTCAAATCCAAAAACATAAGACCAACCGCTATGCGTCAGTTGGTTTTACAGGTTTTGATTGATCAAAACACAGCCATCAGTCTGCCTGAATTGGAGCAGAAATTTGAAAAAGCTGACAAGGCTACTCTTTACAGGACATTAAAAACCTTTGAAGAAAAAAGACTAATCCATCATATTGAGGATGGAACAGGAGCGGTTAAATATGCCTTGTGTCATGAAAAATGCAATTGCCAACCGGAAGATCTACATGTTCATTTTCTTTGTACAAAATGCAATCAAACGTATTGTCTGGATGAAATACAAATTCCGGATATCAAACTTCCTTCTGGTTTTTTGCTTGAAAGCGTGAACCTGGTTGTAAAAGGAATCTGTTCCAATTGCAAGAAATAACTTTGCAACTCAGTTGCACAAACTTTTTCCGATATTTGTAAGTAGATATTTAAAGCAACTGATTAATTAAGTATGAAAATCATAGCAGTCATATTATCGGTGTATGTAATGGTTTTAACAGCCATGCCTTGTACTGATGTACATGCTGCTGATACAAATTCAGTTGTTCTGGAATTGCTTGAACAAGACCAATATCATTCATATGATGTTGATTTATGTTCTCCTTTTTGTTTTTGTGTTTGCTGTCAAACACACCCCCAACCAGTTGCGTACTTTACCTTCCAGATTGATTTTACAGGTTTTAACTTAACAGTACCATCAATTGTACAGAATGAAAGGGAATGTATAATTTCATTCTTTCGACCTCCCAAAGTTTAATTTAGTTTTATTTTCCAGTGCCGTAGGTACAGGGTGAATCCCTGTGTCTTAATGAATTGTATCTACATGTATAATAAAACTGAATGCCATGAAAACAATAAAAATAATTTTATCGATTGCAATGGTATTTTTCATTTCGATTGGAAATACCAACGCTCAATTCAATGTAAAAAAGAAACAATTAAAGAAAATTGATCCAGGAAATACTCCTGTATATGTTCTCATACAGGAATCCGTTGTAAACCACAATGAACCATTCATAGAATGGGATGAAACTGATACTGCCCAAACTCTTACAGAAGGTGACGACATGCTGTTTAGGAAAGTCATAAAGAACCACTGGTATCTTCAAAAAATAGCGGGAGAATTAAGTTCTGAAGAAATTGAAAGAAAGCGTAAAGCAGGAGGAGAAATCTGGTACTTAGCTTTAAGGAAACATGCAGATAGTTTCTTCTACAGAAGGAGTGCCAAGCGAAATTCTTATTATGACTATTCACATTATGAATTATCTCTTGTCAAAAACAAAATTGAAGTCATCTCAATTCCGTTAGTCAGTGAAGAATTGTCTGAGCTTGAATTGCACTTTGCCATTTATGCCATCCAAAGTATTATTGACGGAGCTGAGGAATTTAAAAACATCCGGCAGTATGCAAAAAAAGCCAATTCAAATGCCCAAACAATTTCAGGAAAAACATTGTTGGTATCTGAAAATTTAACCGGTTATTCCCGGGAATACCTTCAGCAATTCTACGAGGGTCAAGTAAAAATAACAAGTGATAAAGAAATCTTACAGGCTATTCACGATAAAGATGGACGATATGCCTACTTAATGATTACAGTTAACGATTCTTCAGAGGAACCATCATTTAATCACATTATTCTTGATTGCGCTAGAAATGAACCATTGTTAGTCCTTAGGAACTGCACCTATTATTCAAAGCTCTGTGAATATACTTGCACATTTCATCAGCACAAAAAAAAGTTAGAATTCCTGTTTGGTTTTCATTTTAAGAAATACCAAAAGATTATCGACTCATAAATAATTGTTTGGTACCATGGCTGCAAGGAGGTTAAGTAAAAAACAATTAAGGGAAAAGCAAATCGTTGAAAACCAAAAATTCAATAGAACGATGTTGATCAGTTTTAGTTTGCTTTTTCTAACTCTAATCTTAATTCTGGGTTTTTTCACTTATTGGTGCGATACCAAATATGCCTACCGAAAATTCGCATGGTACGGCAGGACAGTTCCTAATTAGCTGGTTTGTATGTGTGATAATCGATTGCAGTATCACGAAAGTTCAAAAGTTGTGCATGACAACAGAGTATTCTATATCTGTGGCACAAGGTGCCATCAACATCTCATCAACAACTTTCGGGAAATTGCTTTTGTTACAGATGCTTTTTCCGGTAAAACCATCAGTAAATCCGATGCCACAATTGGCTTGAAAGAGAAGAATCAACCAGTGTTGGTCTATTTTGAAAACATGAAAAACTTCAAAAATTATTATGCAGCAAAAGCAAGTAAATAAAATCAGGTTAATAACAAGTAAAATAAATATGAAATGATAAACAGAATTATATCTTTTTCAATTAAAAACAAGGCACTGGTTGGACTGATGATAATCGGTGTGATTATAGGGGGGATTTACTCGATGAACAAAGTGCCACTTGATGCTGTACCTGATATTACAAACAATCAGGTACTAGTAATAACTACAGCCCCTAACTTGGGAACGGAAGACATTGAGCAATTTGTAACCTATCAGGTCGAACTTGGAGTTGCCAACCTTCCGGGAGTTGAAGAAATAAGGTCAGTTTCAAGATTTGGACTTTCGGTTGTTACAATCGTTTTTGAAGATAAAATGGGTACTTACCTGCCACGGCAATTAGTAAGTGAAGCTTTATCAGAAATAAAAGAAAAAATACCTGAAGGTTTTGCGGAACCATTTATGGCTCCTATCAGTACGGGTTTAGGTGAAATCTATCAGTACACACTTGAAGTACAACCTGGCTATGATACAGTTTATAACGATATGGAGCTACGCACCATGCAGGAATGGATTGTTAAACGTCAAATGGCTATGGTTCCTGGCGTTGTCGAGGTAAACTCTTTTGGTGGAAGAGGCAAACAATATGAAGTTACAGTTAACCCTGATAAGCTAAGAAGCATGGGAATAACCATGTCAGATGTATTTGATGCCTTAGAGACAAATAATCAAAATACAGGCGGGGCTTATATTGAGAAGAACTTTCAGGCTAATTTCATTCGGGGTGAGGGATTGATGCGTTCTCTCGATGATATTAAAAACACACTTGTTGCTAACAAAGATGGTAAACCTATTTTTATTAGAGATGTGGCTGATGTTCAATATGGAAATTTTGTTCGTTATGGTGCTTTTACCAAGGACGGAAAAGGCGATGCCGTTGGTGGTATTGTTATGATGTTAAAAGGTGCAAATTCAAACGATGTAATAAAAGATGTAAAGACAAGAATGGCTTTAATTCAAAAGTCTTTACCGGAAGGTATAGAAATTAAGTCATTTCTTGATAGAAGTAAACTCATTAAAAGCACAACATCTACAGTAGCTGAAAATCTTTCACTTGGAGCGTTGATTGTGATATTTGTCCTTGTAATTTTCTTAGGAAACCTACGTGGAGGACTAATTGTCGCTTCTACTATCCCATTGGCCATGCTGTTTTCATTTATTATGATGCATCAATTTGGAGTATGGGCAAACCTAATGAGCTTAGGGGCTATTGACTTTGGAATACTTATAGATGGAGCTGTTATTATTGTAGAAAGTGTGATTTTTTATCTACATAAAAACGAGCTAATAGGTACTAAACTAAACAAGGTTAAGCGCAATGAAATTGCTTATAATTCAGCGAGTAAGATGATGAATTCAGCCTTTTTTGGTCAGTTAATAATTCTCATCGTTTTTATACCTGTTTTAGCACTTCAAGGCGTTGAAGGAAAAATGTTTATTCCAATGGCTATGACTTTTGGATTTGCAATTTTAGGTGTTGTCTTGCTTTGTCTAACATATATTCCAATGATGGCATCCATATTTCTTCAGCCCCCAAAAAACAATAGGAAGACATGGGGAGATAAGGTAATCGGTAAATTAGAAAGTATATATGAACCTGCTATCCATTGGGCTTTAAAGAAAACAAAACTTGTGCTTATTTCAGCCATCGTTTTATTAATATCCGGTTGGTTCATCTTCTCAAGGCTAGGAGCTGAATTTACACCCCAACTTGATGAAGGTGATTTTGCTTTTCAGGCATTTTTAAAACCTGGCACATCACTTTCTGAAGTTCAAAAAGCTTCAACCCGCCTCGAACAAATAGTTCTTGAAAACTTTCCGGATGAAGTTGAATCAATTCAGTCCCGTATTGGTGTTGCTGATTTACCGATGGATCCCATGCCATTAGATATTGCAGATATTTTTGTGATTCTAAATCCAAAAGATGAATGGACAAAGGCTGATTCTAAGCAAGAATTAATAGAACAGGTTGAAGAAAAGGTAAGGGAATTACCAGGAATTAATTATGGTTTTACTCAGCCCATTGAAATGCGATTCAACGAATTGCTAACAGGAATCCGAGAAGATGTTGCTGTAAAACTTTACGGTTCTGATCTGGATGTTTTATCGGAAAAAGCAGAAGAAATAAAAGGTCTTATCTCGGGTATTGAAGGAGTTGCAGGAGTAAAAGCCGAAGCAACTAAAGGATTACCTCAAATTACAATTAACTATAACAGAAATAAGCTAGGACGATACGGATTAAATATAAATGAGTTAAATACCATTGTTGAAACAGCATTTAGCGGTGGAATTGCCGGGGTTATCTATGAAGGGGAACGAATGTTCGATTTGGTAGTTCGCCTGAATAAAGAACATCGCAGAAGTATTGATGACATTAAGAACTTATATGTAAATCTGCCCGATGGAAATCAAATTCCGTTTAAAGAAGTAGCTGACATAAGCTATCAACCCGGCCCGATGCAAATTGGTAGGGATAATACAAACAGAAGGACTTATGTTGGTATAAACGTTGAAGGCAGAGATGTAAAATCTTTAGTTGAAGAAATACAACAAACCTTAGATGAAAAACTAGTACTTCCATCAGGGTACTATATTAGATATGGTGGAGCATTTGAAAACCTCGAAAGAGCGAGTAGACGACTTGCTTTGGTAGTACCTCTGGCATTAGCCCTTATTTTTATGTTAGTGTTTTTTGCAGTAAAATCACTAAAACAAACTCTTATGATTTATATAGCAGTACCATTTGCTGCTGTAGGAGGTATTATATCTCTTTATTTACGTGGAATGCCATTTAGTATCTCCGCGGGAGTTGGATTTATTGTACTATTTGGTGTTGCTGTATTAAATGGACTGGTGCTTATCAGTGGATTTAACGAAATGAAAGCCGAAGGTAAATTCAGCTTAGCTGAAATAATCACAAAAGGTTCTATTCGCCGTATTCGTCCTATTTTGTTAACTGCTTCTACCGACATACTCGGCTTTTTACCTATGGCAATATCTACATCGGCAGGAGCTGAAGTACAACGACCACTCGCAACTGTTGTTATTGGCGGCATGTTAACTTCAACCCTGCTAACACTGGTTGTTCTACCTGTTTTATATAATATGGTTGAATCAGGAAAAAGGAAGATTAAAGCTCCTAAATTAAATACTGCAGTTATAACTGTATTATTTGTTTTTGCTGGCTTAGGAATTACAAATACTTCAAAGGCACAGGATGTAAACTCAATATCATTACAGCAGGCCATTGACAAGGCAAAAGAGAATTACCCATCTTTAAAGGCAGCATCTCTGGAAATTGATAAGCAAAAAGCTTTAAAAGCTACTTCTTACGATTTTGGTAGTACCTCAATATACACAGGAAAAGAGGAAGTGGGGAACGGTTCTACTGGTATCCAAAATCAGTTAGGAATTGTACAATCTGACATAGATATATTTGGCATTTCAGCAAAAAATAAATTGAATAACGCCAATACACAGTTAGCAATTTCAAAATTAGAATTAACTGAAAAGGCGTTAATAAGGGATGTAAGTATTGCTTGGTATAAGGCTTATACATCTAAAAAACAATGGCAATTATTTCTTCAACTCGACAGCATTTATGCTAATTTTTTGAAAGCTGCGGAACTACGGTTTAAAACACAGCAAACTTCCAAAGTTGAATTTTTATCAGCATCAGCCAAATACCAGGAACTAGTCGTAAACCTAAAGCAAGCTGAAAGTAAATACGAAGCATCATTGAAGGTTTTAAACCAATATCTAATGTTTCCGGAAGAAATTGATTTAAATGAACATGGCACAGAGGATGATAATGAGTATAAATCAGTTCCTTCAATGGATTCTATTAATAACTCTCCATTGTTAGTTTTCTATCAAAAACAAGTGGATGTTTCAAATGCTTCATGGAAAGCTGAACGTTCTAACATCCTACCGAAACTTGATTTGGGATATACGAAACAGACAGTTGATGGCCAGTCGGGTTTTTATGCATGGGAAGCTGGTATTTCAATCCCCTTATTGTTTTTCTCTCAATCAGGAAAAACCAAAGCGGCCAAGTTAAATTATGAAATTGCAGGGCAGAGTTATAAGCAAAAACAGCTAAAATTAGACGCCACTTTCAAAGAGCTGTATAGTCGATACCAAACAATGCTTGAGGTTTTGGAGTATTACAACAATGAGGCTCTCCCTTTGGCAGATGAACAAATTGAAGCAGCTAATTTAGGATACAAATTGGGTAGTCTTGATTACATCCAGTTTATTCAAAATGTGGAGCTAGCTATCAAAACTAAACAGGAGTATTTATTCAATCTGTCAGAATATTATAAAATAAAAGAACAATTAGAATATATATCTGGTCAATAATTAAAAAATATAGAAAAATGAAGTCAAAAATATTTATAGCACTCATTGCATTCGCAACATTAGTTTCTTGCAACGTTCCGAACAGAAGTGAACATGAAGAAGAAGGAAATGAAGAAAATGGTCCGGAGGGAGTAGTTATTCTAAACGAGAAACAACGGGAAGCTTTGAAATTGGAATTAGGGACATTCCAACAACGTAACCTCACAACCTTAGTAAAAACCAATGGAGAACTGGAAGTTCCACCTTCAAGTATTGCAGATATTACCGCTGTTATTGGAGGTAATGTTAAGGAGATACGAGTATTTCATGGCGATAGAGTAAAAAAAGGCCAAGCGTTGGCAGTCCTGGAACATCCTGATTATATCTCGTTACAAGAAGAATTTTCAAAAATAGCCAATAAACTTGAATTTCTTGAAAAGGAGTACAACCGTCAAAAAGAATTATTTGAGAATAACGTTGGAGCAGGTAAAGATTATCAGCAAGTAAAGTCAGAATACAATACAGCTAAATCACGATATGAGGGTTTAAAAGCACGTCTTCTACTTTTAAATCTCTCACCCGAAAACGTAAAAAACGGTACAATTTCAAATACCATAAATATTGGTTCCCCTATTAATGGATATGTAAACGAGATAAATATAAAAGTGGGAACGTATGTGGATTCAAAAGATAAACTAATGGAAGTTACAGATAACAGTAAAATTCTGGCTGATTTTTTAGTGTTTGAAAACGATATTCACCTTATTAAAGAAGGACAAAATGTTGATTTTACGGTCTCCAATAAACCTGGCGAAGAACTGAGTGCAAAAATATTTGCAATAGGTAAAGAATTTGAAGTTAACTCAAGAGCGATTCATATTTATGCTCAATTAGACAAAGTTCAACCAGAATTAATTCCTGGAATGTATATATCAGGCCATATCCATACTGATAAGAACTATTCACTTGCCCTGCCAGACAATGCTGTTGTGACAGAAGGTACAAAATCATTCATTTTTATTTTAGACCAGAATGCTTTGAAAGAATTTGAAGAAGAAAACGAGGAAAACAAAAATGAAGTTGAAGAAAAGGTTGAAATAGGTGAAGATGCCATGGCTTTTCGAATGGTAGAGGTAATAACAGGGCAAAAAGATGCCGGATATACGGAAGTTAAACTATTTGAATCTTTATCGGAAGATACTCAAATTGTGATGAACGCTGCATACTATCTGTTATCCGATTTGAAGAAAGATGAAGCCGGTGATGATGATTAATTAAATTTTAAAAGTACGTATTATGAAAGAAATAAAGGCATTTATAAGACCCAACAAGGTAAATGAAATTGTTCATCGGCTAATAGATAATGGCTTTGAGAATATTACTATTTCTTCAGCAGAAGGAACAGGAAAACTTCAGGACGAAAACGCGTTTGTTTCTAGAAAGTTTTCCGTTACTGATAGTCCCATTGCCAAAATTGAAATGGTGATCAACAAGAATGAAGTTGAAAAAGTTGTAAATATTATCTCAGAAAATGGAAGAACTATCAATCCAGGGGATGGTATTATATATATTTCTGATGTTGAAAGGGCATTTCGTGTAAAAACAGCCTTGGAAAACGGTGAGGAATGATATCCAAAAGACAGCAGGTTGTAGCAACGCATTGCAATCTGCTGCCTTATATGTGGTGTTTCTCAGGATAAAAATTGGATAAAGAAGATATGAAACGAGCATGTAAATTTTAATTTAAAAAATTACACACAGGATAATGATTAAAATTTCTTGCGAGCCATGTGGCAACTGAAAGAAAATTATAATCACATGAAAAAATATATTTTAGAAAATCTTGATTGTGCTTCTTGTGCTGCGAAAATTGAACGCAACCTAGCAAGCCTGGAGGAAGTAAATTTTGTGAATGTCAATTTTGTCAACTCTTCCCTGACAATAGATACAAACAACCTTGAAAAGGTTAAAGATAAAATTAAGGAGATTGAGCCGGAAGTCGAAATCAGAGAAAATGATGAAAAGAAAAAAATTGTATCAACAAGTGAGCTTTCAGAAAATAAATGGGCGATAATTAAAGCAATTTCAGGTATTCTTCTGCTGCTTGCAGGACTTTTTTTTGAGGAAGAAATACACAATACTCCTTATCAAATTATGGAGTATCTTGTGTTCGTAACAGCTTATTTGATTGTGGGGTGGAAAGTTATTGCATTGGCTGTAAAAAACATCCTTAGGGGACAGGTTTTTAACGAGCATTTTTTAATGACTATTGCAACCTTAGGGGCTTTTGCGATAGATGAAATGCCTGAAGCTGTGGCGGTCATGCTGTTTTATGTGGTAGGTGAATTGTTCCAGGACATAGCGGTGAACCGGTCCCGAAGGTCAATAAAATCCCTTCTTGAAATAAAACCGGATTTCGCGAATCTTAAATTAAACGGAGACATCAAAAAGGTATCACCGGAAAATGTAAATATTGGAGACCTGTTAATTGTAAAAGCGGGCGAAAAAATTCCTTTGGACGGACTTGTAACCGAAGGAGATTCCTTTGTTGATACTTCAGCACTTACCGGAGAAAGTGTCCCACGAAAAATAAAACCAAACGAGGAAGTATTAGCGGGCATGATCAATCAATCCGGATTAATTACCGTTAAAGTTACAAGACCTTTCGGGGAATCTTCCATCGCTAAAATTCTTGAGATGGTTGAAAATGCAACATCCAAGAAGGCGGAGACCGAAAAGTTTATTACCACATTTGCTAAATACTATACCCCGGTAATTGTGATTAGTGCCTTTCTGCTTGCTATTGTTCCTCCTCTTTTAATCAGTGGAGCAACTTATAGTGAATGGATTTACAGGGCATTGGTGGTATTAGTTATTTCTTGTCCCTGTGCACTTGTAATCAGTATTCCGCTTGGTTACTTTGGTGGTATTGGTGGGGCTTCCCGAAGGGGTGTTTTAGTGAAAGGGTCCAACTTTCTGGATGCACTAACACAAGTGAAAACGGTGGTGTTTGATAAAACAGGAACATTAACCAAAGGCGAATTCAAGGTTGCAAGCATATCTCCTTCAAACGGTTTCGATGAAGAAACAATTCTAGAATATGCAGCCTATGCTGAATACAATTCAAATCACCCAATAGCTAAATCCATATTCGAATCTTATAACCAGGGATTTAACATCTCGAGAATTGGGAAAGTGGAAGAAATATCAGGGCACGGGGTAAAAGCATACATAGACAATAAAGAAATATTTGTTGGAAATGACAAGCTTCTTCACAAAGAAAATATTGAACATGATATTTGCGAAGTGGGAGGAACCGTTGTTCATATTGTTATCGATAAAAAATATGCAGGTTATATCCTTATATCCGACAGCTTAAAAAACGATGCCCTGGAAGCCATTACACGATTAAATAAAATGAAAATAGATACGGTTATGCTCACCGGCGATAGCAAATACGCAGCTGGAATTTTTGCTAGCAAGTTGGGGATTAGAGAATATTATGCCGAACTACTTCCTGAAGATAAGGTTGAACACATTGAAAGAATGTTGAAGAAGGACAGCAAAGTTGCTTTTGTAGGCGATGGGATAAACGATGCCCCTGTACTTACTCGTTCTGATGTAGGAATTGCCATGGGTGCCCTCGGTTCTGATGCTGCTATTGAAACCGCCGATGTTGTTTTAATGACGGACTCTCCTTCAAAAGTTGTTACTGCAATAGATGTAGCCACCAGGACCAGAAAAATTGTTTGGCAGAACATCATCTTTGCTTTGGGGGTTAAGCTTGCCTTTATTGTCCTGGGTGTATTCGGAATTGCCACCATGTGGGAAGCGGTATTTGGAGACATGGGCGTAGCTTTGATCGCGATATTGAATGCTACACGCATTCTAAAAGGGCAGTAAGTTCTGCTGCCGCTGATACCGTGGTTTTACGAGGATTTATCACATAAATAGATTCTAGAAGGGCAAGCTCAAGTCTTTTGTCCTTTTTAAATTCAGCTTGTGTCGTGATCATTTCTTGATTTGTTCAAAGTAAGGAAACTAAATAAAAGGAATTGAGATTCAATCAGTTTATTGGGAAAGCTTTAAACCCAAATTGGTCGATAAACGTAACAGGCTAAAATTTAGTTGAGTACAAATATCCGAAGATCCAGAAAATATCTGAAAGAAGAATTAAAATACTCAACTACTTCGACCATTTAAGGAAGGAGTAAAAACATTTCAAGTGAAAATCAAGATTAGATTTTCTGATTTTTCTAAGGATCAAAAATATGAGCCTTTTAAGTTTGAGAATATATTAAAGGGCACCTTATTTTGAACAAGGAAGATTTTTTGTTCCTAAGATAAAGGCTTAGAACTTTAGAAAATTAGAGTAGCACAAAAATGCGCTGCTCTTATTTTTTCCAGGTGATACATTGTATATAACGTAATATTTTTCACTTTTTGTATACATCTGTACTTATTTTTAAATAGGCATAATTCACATAAAAAATTTTGACAATTGTAATTTAAAACATGCATATATGATATGTAGAAGGTTCTTATAAGTTAACGAAATAACATTCGAGACATACCTATAATTAGTTTATTCAAACCTAAATAAACTAACTTGACCTCCGGTTTCTAATAGGATCTTATCACAATACCTTTATGAGATAAGGCATGGAATTTACCTTTTCTGTTCGACTATTTTGTCTGTAAATATTCGATTCGATTGGACTAGGAAATCATCGGAGATTCTAGTGTATGCAACATTATAAACAAGCATAGCCATTCCATTAGGTTTAGATAACTCAGGTCAATCTCTTGGAAATTTTTAAAAACCAATTCCTCCATCGCTTATTGAAAACTGCCCATGGCAATATTTTTGAAGTGGCAATGGGTACAGGCGTTGATAGAGGATCCATTCTCAGAATGCTGCCAAAATAATATTAATCTGAGCCAATGCAAAGCGAAATGGGACATTAAACGGTATAAAATGCGACATCATATGTCTCATTTTTTTTAACAAATACCACACATAAACCAGGAACTGATCCTGTACCTCAGATGTATAGTACAACACACAGTTCATCGTGTTCTTGGCACATTTATTGAATTTACACTTAACCTAAAATAAAGAGAACTATGGAGGCAAAACTTGTTACAGTGTTACTTTTTTCTGCTTGGTATTCTGTTACCGAAAAGGGGATTACTGATCCATGCATCAAAATAATACATAAACATGGAGCATCAAGAGATAGTTTTTGCAGAAAATACTTAACCAAATCTCAGTATAGTGGAACTGTTTAAAAGTAGAAAGTTTTAAAATTTAACCTCTAACCTTAGAAAGGGTTTCAACAAAGGTAAACATTTTAACTGCTAGCGATTATTCAAATCCCAACGGATGAAAGTTTTACAATACTATAATAGTAGATCAGTAAGTTCCGGTATTCACTATTAACCGATCACTATCAACTGACATATAATCATTGTTTATTAATCATTGTTTATTAGTTATTGACTATGACATACCGTTTTATAAAAGATTTAATAACGTATAAGATAAAATTTGGCACTGGGTTTAAAAAAGAAGTTCAGCGAATAATTGAATTAAATAATTGTTCAAAAGAGGAGCTTTATGAACTCAAAAACCTGGAATTTGTCAAGCAATATCGGAATGCTTTCGAGAACTCTGCATTTTACAAGTATTTTTATCAAAAACATGGCTTAGGTCTACAATCAATTCGAGATTTATCAGATATCTCAAAAATACCTATTGTCACCAAATCAGATGTGAAGGAGTTTGGTAAAGATTTTCTTACAAAATCTAAGTTTACTGTTTTTAAAGCATATTCAAGCGGCACATCCGGAACACCTCTTCAGGTTTATCGCGATTTTTCTTCCACAATTAAAGAAAATGCATATGTTCATTCTTTTCAATCTATGCACGGTTATAAGTTAGGCGATCCTGTAGTATCACTTCGAGGTAATCTCGATCGCAATACCTTTTCATATCACGATAAAATCAATAATGTATTGTATATGTCAAGTTTTCATTTGAACAAAGACAGGATAGATGAATATTATAGAGTTATTAAAGAATTTCAACCCAAAGTGATAAGAGCCTTTCCCAGTTCCATGCACATATTTGCAACGGAACTCTATAAATCAGGAAAGGAATTGCGTATACCTATAGCATTTACATCATCAGAGGTATTGCATAATTTTCAAAAAGAAATCATTGAAAAGGTATTGAATACCAAGATTTTAGACTGGTATGGTAATGCAGAAAGGACAGTTGCTTTAGGTCAGTGCCAAGATTCGTTGTATAGGGAGCTTCCATTGTATTCTCATGTTGAAGTTGAAGATAATCATTTAATTACAACAAGCTTAATTAATTCTGCTTTTCCTTTAATTCGCTATAAAGTAGATGACGTTATTAGGTTAGCCCCTAATTGTAAAGAGGAATGTATTGTGCAGGAAATAGAAGGACGAGATGACGATTACATTGTTCTAAAGAATGGTCATAGAATTGGACGATTAGATTTGGCCTTTAAGAAAATAAAAAGACTATTGGCAGCTCAAATTATTCAAAAGAAGAAGGATGAAATCCATGTGAACCTGATTCCGGATAAGGATTTTTCTGTATCTGATTTAAACATAATTGAAAAGAATCTTCGGGATCTTATTGGCATAGAGTGTGGTATACTCTTTGAAAAAATAGAATCAAACCAATTGGTTAGAACGAAAAAAGGAAAATTTAACCTGGTGATATCGAGTATGAACGAGAAGTGAAACAGAATCTGAAAATGTTTTGGAGCCTATAAAGCCACTTAAACAGGACTTTATAGTTTTTCTTGCGATTAAATTTTGCAAACAATTTCCCCGATGCAGGAGTTACTATATCTAATATTCAAAAAGGTAAAAGGCCAATCGGAACAGAAATAGGTTATTTATTATTAATAAACAAAATCGCTTTTTTAGTTAGCACAGTTGGAAAAGCGATTTTTATATGTATTTAAGTATTGTATTTTCTTTTACAAAAGTAGGTTTGAGAAGATAAAGATTTCACCTTTTAGTAAGCATCAAAACGACGATGCTTTGAAGTTTCCAACCGCTGGATTAATATTTTCAATATCTGCGTGATTTTCGTACTTTTAGTAGAAGAAGGCACTGTGCATGATCAATTTTAATAAAATACTCCATATCAATATTCGGGACAAATTTGTTGTTGCATTCATTACTCTATCATTGTTACCAATTATTATTGTTGGTATTTGGGGAATACATTCTAATCTTCAATTGCAACGGGAAATTGCAACGAATGATCTTAACAATGAATTGAAGGAGATCAAAGGTGAGTTGGAGCATTTTTTTTATGGTTTGGAAGAGAATATATACTTTTTAACTGCTTCGAATGCATTTAAAACCTTTACTAAGCAATACCAAAGGGAAATAGGTTTCCAGCAACATGAATTGGTAAAATCACTACTTCCAGAGGTATTAACTTTTACCCGACAAAAAGATATGTTCTATCAAATTAAACTGATAGATTTTGAGGGAGAAGAGTTGTTTCAGGTAGTGCAACAAAACAATTCATATCATCTCGTTCCGACTGTTGATCTCAACCAGGGAGGGAGCAGGTATTACCTTTATGTTGCCCAACAAACTGAACCCAATACAGCGACCTTCAGTCCTGCGGAAATAATTCCTTTCAAAAGTTCGCAACCCATTCAAACCATTTGCTGTATTTACCATATTCAGCAGCCGGATTTCAATGGAGCATTAATCATCCATATTAAGGCTGATAGTTTTTATCGAATCATTGAGAGTTCAAAAACCCTTTTTCCGCGGAAAATCATGTTGGTTGATGACCAAGGGTATTACGTTTATCATTCGGAATACAAGGATTCATGGAATAAGCTTTCTGCATTTAAAGAACAATCAAATCTTAATGTTGATTATGGACAGAATTTTACGAAAAAAATATTTTTAAACGTACGAGATAGTATTTTTGATTTCGACTCCATTCTTGTGGGAAGTGCTCGCGTATTTGAAACAGACTCGGAATTTGAACAAAAATACAATCTGCTGATCGCAATCTCAAAAAATGTGATTTTTTCAGAAATCAGATCTCAGTTTTTCCTATTCGCCTCTCTTCTCAGTGGATTTGTACTCATTTCCTTTCTTACAGCATTATTGGCCACTAAACAGTTTGTGCACCCAATCAGAAATTTAATAGAAAAAGCTAAATTCATTTCCCGAGGCAATTATTCCTCACGTGTCGAGGTTGAAACACACGATGAGATAGCTGACCTGGCAAGACAGTTTAATGCGATGGCCCAATCCTTGGAGAAAAGAGAAGAAGAGATTAGTATGCACCAGGAAATGCTTAAAAAGAAAGTAAAATTGCGAACCTCCGAACTTGAAACAGAAAAGAACAAGTTACAGACAATTCTCGATAATATTCCTAATGGCATTCTTGTGCTCGACAAAAATGGATTTATACTTTCAGCCAGTCCCGTCTTATCTACTATTCTGGATCAACCTATAAACGTATTGATGGGTAAGAAATATTGTGATGCTATTGACTGCCATCAAGATTTGGAAAGTTGTATGCTGAACCAACTTTTTCAAACCGGAGAATTCAAGACTGCAGCTTGGGTCCACCCAAAGGATAACGGTGAAAAAAAGTACCTTGAACATGTTTTGATCCCGATTTATAAAAACGGAATAGGGCAGAGTGTTTTGGCAATAATTACGGATAACACCAGAAAGAAAAAACTTCAAGACAAATTGATAAAAAGTGAGAAATTTGCCGTTACAGGTGAGTTGGCTGTAGTAATAGCCCATGAGGTAAGAAACTCACTAACTTCTGTAAGTATGATTCTACAGTTGATCCAAAGAAATGAAAAGCTTAAGGATGTAGAATCCGTTGAAGTAGCTCTTGATTCCACAAAAAAATTGGAGAGTGTAGTAAATAATTTATTGGGCTTTGCTCGTCCTCCAATACCCATAAAAGAAAAACGGGATATTAATCAAATACTTGTTTTCTGTGTAAAATTTGTTCGTCATCAAATGCATAAAGATAAAGCTGAAATTCAAATTCATTTGGATAAAGAACTACCACCCTTGAATGTGGATGATAATCAGGTAAAAGAGGCCATCATCAATTTGATTTTAAACGGATTTCAGGCAATTGAAAACACTGGTATCATTAGGGTGATTTCGCGGAAAGAGAAGCTACAGCAACAGATGATGGACATACAGGAAATAAATATTCACGATGACAGAGAGTTCAGAGTAGAAGTGAACGAAATTCTTATTCCAAAGGGAGAAGAGGTGATTTGTATTGAGGTAGAGGATGATGGTGTGGGGATTCCTCAAGAACTTATAGTCCGAATTTTCGATCCCTTTTTTACCACCAAAAGAAATGGGACGGGGCTTGGTTTGCCACAAGTAAAAAGAGTTATCAATCAACATGGCGGGGTTGTTAGGGTTCGTTCGGAATATGCTAAGGGCACTTGCTTTTCAATCTATTTACCCATTATTAAAAATTAAGAGTCAATGAAACTTAAAGGGAAATCGATTTTAATTGCGGATGACGATAAAAACATTCGTTATGCGTTTAAAAAGACGTTTGAGACGCTAGCCGCTATTGTTTTTCAGGCCGGAACAGGAAAAGAGGCTCTTACCATAGTTGAGAAAGAAAAGCCCGACCTGATCTTTTTAGATGTTGACATGCCAGAACTCAATGGTCTTGAGGTGATTCAGCATTTAAAGCAAAATAACAATACTATTCCCATTGTGGTGATTACTGGTTTTGGGACTATGAATACTGCCATACAAGCCATTCAATTGGGAGCATACGAATACCTGACCAAACCCCTTGACATCGATAAGATTTTTGTTATTGCACAAAGAGCCATTGAGATGGTTTCTCTTAGAAAAAAAATTCAGGAACTGGAGAGCCAACAACCGGGTAAAATGAAAGATCGGGAACTCATAGGTCAACATTCCAGAATGCATGAAGTTTTTAAAGTGATTGGAGCAGTTACCACTGCACCCAATACCCTTAATGTATTGGTTACCGGTGAGAGTGGTACAGGAAAGGAGTTGGTAGCACGAGCAATTCATAATAATGGGAGCCATAAAGATCAGCCTTTTGTTGGAGTTAATTGTTCAGTTTTCTCAGAAACTCTGTTGGAAAGCGAACTTTTTGGCTATGAAAAGGGCGCGTTTACCGGAGCTGGAGAAAGAAGAGTCGGAAAGTTGGAAGCGGCGGGCTCTGGTACAATTTTTTTGGATGAGATCAGTGAGATTACGAAGGAGTTGCAGGTTAAACTTTTAAGGGTATTACAGGAACGAGAATTTTATCGAGTTGGTGGCAACCAGCTGATCCAGGTAAAAGCACGTTTCATTGCTTCTTCCAATAGAAACCTCGAACAAGAAGTCGCAAAAGGGAATTTCAGGAAAGATTTGTTCTACAGGTTGAATGTAATGCATATCAATGTTCCGCCTTTGCGAGAAAGGGCATCTGATATTCCTCTCCTGTTTGACTATTTTGTCCGAAAATATTCCAAACGGCAGGATAAGGAAATTACTGGAATTTCCAGAGATGTGTATGACTTTATTTACAAGCACAGCTATCCGGGTAATATTCGTGAACTTGAAAATATGGCTGAACGGGCAGTGGTAATGACAAAAGGAGAGGTAATTGAGAAATCAGTTTTGCAATCCTATTCTTCTGTAAAAGAGGAGTTTCAGTTGGAGTTTCCCTCCTTGGTTTTAAATGAAGCCAGAAAGAGTACCATTGAAATGTTTGAAAACCAATTCCTCCATCGCTTACTCGAAACTGCCCAAGGTAAAATTTCTGAAGCGGCAAGAATTGCAGGCGTTGATAGAAGGACCATTCACAGAATGCTGAGAAAAAATAATATTAATCCGAACAAATACAAAGAGAAGTGAGACATTAAATGGTAGATTTCTTTAAAAAAGTATAAAAATTGTGATCTGATCCTGTATCCCGGATGTATAGTACAATATATATTGCATTGTGTTCGTGGTACATTTTATAGTAATCCGCAAATTAAAAGGACTATGAAGGCTAAATTTGTTACACTGTTACTTTTGCTAACTGTTATTCTGTTTCCAGAAAAAGGAGAAGCAATACCTTCTTTTTCCAGAAAATATAAAACAAGTTGTATCACCTGTCACTCAGTGTACCCCAAACTAACACCTTTTGGAGAAACTTTCCGAATGAACGGTTATCAGTTTCCTAAAGAAGAACAGGAAAATATCAAGGAAGAAAGGGTAATTCTTGGAGCCGAATCTTATAGAAAAGTATGGCCCGATGCGGTATGGCCCAATTCTATTCCAGCCAAATCTCCCATTTCGTTAAGGGGAAAAACCTCATTTGATGGAATGCGGGAGGAGACCGGAGATATAGTGACGGAATTTGGCTTGCCAAGCCTCCAGTTACTGGCGGCAAATACTATGGGTAAAGATATCTCCTTATTTTTAGGGGCGCATTTGTACGAAGATGGACAAACGGGGAGTATAGATCGTTTTTTTATTCGTTTCAGCAACCTACTTACTGACTTTTTACCCGAAAAGGCACTTTCGGTTAAGGTTGGTCAGTTCATTCCAGAAATGGTTCCTTTCGCTACCAACCATAGAGGTCTCACAGAAACTGCTTATGCCTTTAATACATATGCCCCTTCGCAGGGAGGTGAGCTAGTTGGAGCCTATATCCATGAACAAGTGCCTTTCGGCATCGAGAATTTTCAATTGGGTATGGAATTTAGTGGACTGGTTACTCCTCGTTTGAGATATGTAGGGGGAATCATTAATGGAGGTGGTGTGCAGCAGGATGTCAATAACGAGCGGGATTTCTATGGCCGCCTGAGTTATAAAATTGGTGGAATGGCTTTTGATGGGAGCGTAAAAAAGAGTGCACCAACCGATAAGGAAGTCTCTATAACCCTTGGAACCTTTGCTTACAGGGGGAGAGGAACTATTAACGATACGATTGATTTTAACTTTCACCGTATTGGTGTTGATTTCAATCTTATCCTCAATCAGTTTAATTTGATTGGAGGGGTCATTGGTGGAAAGGATGGAGGAGAATTCACAACGAAATACAACCTCTTTTTTGGCGAGGCGAGTTACATGTTCTATCCCTGGTTACTTGGACTTGTACGTTACGAACAGGCAAAACCCAATGAGGGGAGTTCTGTAAAAAGAGTCGTTCCGCATGTAAGTGCACTGGTGGTAGCCAATGTGAAATTCTTTATGGAAACTCGCTTGAATCCGGATGATCCGGAACTAGATTTCTTTGCTCTTGGATTGGATTTTGCCTTTTGATAAATATGCTATGGATGCCTTAAAACATGCGTTAATCAATAAATTGTTGAAAATGAAAATTTTGAAAAGAATCTGTTTGATGATTATTATCTTATTTCTGCCTGGCCTTTTGGCTTCTCAAACCATTATGGGAGAAGTAGAAACAGACCCGGGCAAAGAGAAATACAAAGTTAATACTGTTGTCTACATTGAGAATGTAGAGGCTCATTTTGATGTGCCGGAGAAAAATCCCGTCATGAATCAAAAGGAATTAAAATTTTTACCCAAAGTCCTCCCAATAGTGGTAGGTTCTACTGTTGATTTTTTGAACAGCGACGATGTATTGCACAATGTTTTCTCCCCTGATCCCTGTGCCAATAAATTCAACCTGGGGACATGGAAGAAAGGTGAAATACGATCTGTTAGATATGATAAAATTGAGTGTGTATCTGTCCTCCTTTGCAATGTTCACCCAGAAATGGAGGCATATGTAATCGTATTGCAAAATCCTTTTTTTGCCATTACCAACGAGGAGGGTGAGTTTATCATTGAGAATGTACCCCCTGGTACATACAATTTAAAGGTGTGGAACGAAAAACTCGAAGCTATAGCAAAACAAATTACGGTCGGAGAAGCAGGAGAAGTGTTCGTGAATTTTTACCTGAAAAGATAAAAATAAAGAGTGGTATGTAAGTGCATTATATAGAACACTTTAATTTGAATATTATTCTCAATGTAAAATATGCGGCTATTCACATTTCTAACTCCTCTGATGAGTGTGAATTGTATATACCTAAATAAGTATACAAAATATAACTATTAAAAGCAGATTTGAAAAGTTCCTTTAAATTGATCCGAATATTTATATAAAAGCAAATTTGAAAAGTTTTTTCTTAATTTAGATTCTTATGAAACAAAGTCGGATAAATATTAAGAATATGGTGTGTCCAAGGTGCATCATGGCAGTTCAAGAAATTCTAAATGATTTAAATATTCAATATATTGAAGTCAAACTTGGGTATGTAAATTTTCCAAAAAGCTTAACTGAGCTAGAGACCTTAAAGTTTAAAGATAAGTTGGAAGAGTTAGGATTTGAATTATTGAATGATAAAAGAATGAAACTAATTGAACAAATTAAGAATGAAATAATAAAAATAGTTCATCATCATGAAAAAGCCGAGCAAATTGGAAATCTGACACAGCATCTTCCAAATGTAATTGGCCATAGTTACTCTTCCTTAAGTAAATTATTCTCTGAAATTGAAGGAACAACAATAGAAAAGTATGTAATACTTCAAAAAATCGAGAAAGCAAAGGAGTTGATATTCTATGCGGAATTAAGTATTAGTGAAATTGCTTATCAGTTAAATTATAGCTCTAGTCAGCATTTTTCTCGTCAATTCAAATCCATAACCGGATTAACACCAAGTGAGTTTAGTAAGAAAAAAAAAATAGGAAGAAATCCCATTTCAGAAGTTTAAACTAATAAGATCACTGAAATTGTGCACAACTTTTAAAAAATTTTACACACCATTCGCGTAAATTATTTTTAGATTTGTATTGTAAATTATTTTCAAATGATAAAGAAAATCACTCATACATTACTTGCATTAGTTTTATTTGTTGTTACAACAGGTATGACTATCTCTACTCATTATTGTGGAGGTAATGTTAAGGACGTGTCTTTATTATCAGCATCTCAGTCTTGTTGTGATATCCCGGAAGGGTGTTGTCATGATGAGACTCTCACAATAAAAATCGAAGATGATTTTTCTATTTCATCTTTTGTTTTTGACTTTAATCAATTGGAGATTGATTTACCAATTTCAATTGAATTAATAGAGGTTGAAGACCCAATTAAGGCGATAGGATATGTTTTTAGAAATTCTATTCCACCACCCAAAATTCAAACCGTACTTTCTAGTTTGCAGAATTACAGATTATGATTCGTAACTTATCTTTATAAGATACGTTAGGATAACTATGTCTTATAGTTTCTAACATATCAGGTATTTTAAAGTTAAGATTAAATCATAATTGAATAACTATGCTTAATAAGATTATTCGTTTTTTCCTTGAGAATAAACTAGTTACTTTTTTGGTGCTAATTGTCATGATTAGCTGGGGGATTATAAACTCTCCTTTTGGTTGGGATACTGGCTTTTTGCCAAATGACCCTGTACCGGTTGATGCAATTCCAGATATTGGAGAAAATCAACAGATTGTATATACAGAATGGCCTGGGAGGTCTCCTCAGGATATTGAGGATCAGATATCCTATCCATTAACAACATCTCTATTAGGGATACCTGGAGTGAAAACCATTCGAAGCAATTCCATTTTTGGTGTTTCAAGTATTTACATCATCTTCGAGGAGGGGATTGAGTTTTACTGGAGCAGAACAAGAATTTTGGAAAAACTGAATTCACTACCTGCAGGTACACTTCCTGAAGATGTTTCCCCTGCATTAGGACCTGATGCTACTGCATTAGGACAGATATACTGGTATACATTAGAGGGAAGAGATAAGGATGGAAACCCTGCAGGTGGTTGGGATCCTCATGAATTGAGAACAATACAGGATTTTTATGTTCGTTACTCTCTAACATCAGCAAAAGGAGTAGCCGAGGTGGCTTCCATTGGAGGTTTTGTAAAAGAGTATCAAGTTGATGTTGACCCGGATGCCATGAAGGCGCATGGTGTAAATATCAGTCAGGTAATGGCTGCTGTTAAAAATAGTAATCTGGATATAGGTGCTCGAACGATAGAGTTTAACAGAGCAGAATACCTAATTCGAGCATTAGGTTATATCAAAAGTCTGGAAGACATTGAAAAGAGCGTCGTTGTAGTTCGAAATAATATTCCTATTCGGATAAGGGATGTCGCGAAGGTGAACTTTGGACCTGCAACTCGTCGTGGAGGTCTAGATAAAGGAGGAGCAGAAGCTGTTGGTGGTGTTGTAGTAGCAAGATATGGTGCAAACCCTTTACATACGATTGAAAATTTAAAGGAGAAAATTGCGGAAATAGAACCTGGTTTGCCATCTAAAACATTGGCCGATGGTACATTGTCAAAAATAACAATTGTTCCTTTTTACGATCGTACAGGATTAATAAAAGAAACCCTGGGAACGCTGGAGGAAGCAATTTCTTTAGAACTTCTGATCAGCATTTTGGTGGTTATTGTGTTGGTTCTAAATCTCAGGGCTTCTTTCTTAATATCAAGTTTATTGCCTATAGGCGTGTTAATAACCTTTATCACTATGCGTCAGTTTGGAGTCGATGCCAATATTGTTGCTTTATCAGGAATTGCTATTGCAATTGGTGTTATGGTTGATGTTGGGGTTGTTTTTACGGAGAATATTATAAGGCATGCAGAGGCAGTTGAAAATATTGGAGCAAAAGGGAAAAGGCTTCTTGAGATTGTGTATACAGCAACGGTGGAAGTGGCTGGTGCTGTGGTAACAGCTTTAGCAACAACTATTATAAGTTTTTTTCCTGTGTTTGCAATGGAGGCAGCTGAAGGAAAATTGTTTAAGCCGCTGGCGTATACAAAAACCTTCACTATGTTGGCAGCTTTGCTGATTGGCTTGATAATTATACCAACATTGGCTCACTTGGTTTTTTCCATTCGTTTTGATAAAAATAAATATTCCAAAATTTGGAACATTCTGATTATCGTAGCAGGTGTCGTTTTGTCCATTGTATCAGGCAAGTACATTGCGATGGCCTTGGTGGCTTATGGCTTAAATGGTTTATTTGCTGAAAAATGGTCTGAATCGAAAAAATCATGGGTAAATCTAATAAATATCGCAATTACGGTAGTTGTTGTTGTATTTTTCCTAACAAAGGCTTGGTTACCTTTAGGAGCACAAAACAGTTTGTTTGCAAACTTTTTGTTTGTAATTGCAATTGTAGCAACTGTATTAGGAGTTCTTTCGCTTGTGGTTATATCTTATTCAAGAATTTTAAAATGGTGTTTAAATAACAAATGGAAATTTTTATCAGTACCGATCATTATTGTGGTATTTGGAATTTCTGTTTGGCAAGGATTTGATAGGCTATTTGGTTTTATGCCTGAATTTGTGCAACAAACCAGTGTTTATAAAAAATTAGATACAGCTATTCCTGGAATTGGTAAGGAGTTTATGCCTTCTCTTGATGAGGGATCATTCCTATTTATGCCAACAACAATGCCTCATTCAGGTATCGAGGAGAATTTGGAAGTAATTGCCATTCTTGATAAGAAGATTAATTCGATTCCAGAGGTGGAAAGTGTAGTAGGTAAATGGGGACGTGTAAATTCAGCTCTCGATCCTGCACCAACTTCGATGTACGAAAATGTAATCAATTACAAGCCGGAATACATATTGAATGAGTCTGGGCACAGAATGCGTTTTAAAGTAAACAAGGAAGATGCATTTGTATTACAGGATGGTTCTACATATAATCCTAAAGAAGAAGATTTTCGTTTGATCAGCAAAGAAAATCTAATTAAAGATAATAATGGAGAGTATTTCCGTCAGTGGCGTGATGAAGTAAACTCTCCAAATGACATTTGGGACGAAATAATTAAGCAAGCAACCATTCCAGGCTTAACCTCTGCACCTAAATTGCAACCAATTCAAACTCGATTGGTGATGTTGCAAACAGGAATGCGAGCACCAATGGGAATAAAAGTTTTTGGTCCGGATTTAGAGTCAATTGAAAAAGTTGGATATGAAATAGAAAAGCACCTGAAACAGGTAGAGGGAGTACAGGCAATGTCTGTTTTTGCTGATCGAGTGGTTGGAAAGCCTTACCTGGAGCTGGAAATTGATAGAGATGCTATTTCACGTTATGGTATTTCTGTAAAGAATTTGCAATCTGTTATAAGTAGTGCTATCGGAGGAATGCAGTTGACAACTACAGTGGAAGGCAGAGAAAGATTCCCAGTCCGTTTGCGTTATGCGAGAGAATTTAGAGATAATCCGGAAGATTTAAAAAAGATATTGATTCCTACAGCTGGTGGAGCTCAAATTCCATTAGGGGAATTAGTTAAAGTAAATTATATCAGAGGACCACAGCTTATAAAAAGTGAAAACACCTTCTTAGTAGGTTATGTTATTTTCGACAAAAAGGATGGATTTGCGGAAGTTGATGTGGTTGAAAATGCACAAGATTACTTAAAAGAAAAACTTTCGCAAGGCGAATTTGAATTGCCCGCTGGCGTTAGTTATGTCTTTACAGGTAATTATGAGAATCAAATTCGTGCAACTAAAAGACTGATGATTGTGGTACCTATATCATTGATGGTCATTTTTCTGATTCTGTATTTTCAATTTAAATCTGTCATGTCTACAAGTTTGATTTTTACAGGGATAATTGTTGCCTTATCTGGTGGATTTATAATGCTTTGGTTGTATGGTCAGCCTTGGTTCATGAATGGAGAGTTGGGTGGAATACATCTGAGGGATTTATTTCAAGTACGAACCATCAATTTAAGTGTGGCTGTTTGGGTCGGCTTTATTGCCCTCTTCGGGGTTGCAACTGATGATGGGGTATTAATAAGCACCTATATCAAACAGTTACAAGATAAGAAAACACCGAAAACAATTGAAGAGGTACGTGCCTTAGTATTAGAGGCTGGTTCAAAAAGGGTTCGTCCTGCAATAATGACCACAGCAACAACAATAATTGCGCTAGTACCAATTTTGACCTCAACAGGAAAAGGATCCGATATAATGGTACCAATGGCAATTCCTCTCTTTGGAGGGATGACAATTGAGGTGTTAACTATGTTTGTTGTGCCTGTCCTTTACAGTATGTGGCAAGAAGGAAAAGTGAAGAAGGAGTTAAAAAAACTTAAGGAATAGAATCATGAGAAAAGTAAATATTATTATCACAGTCCTGTTTCTTTTGACTTCCTCTGTTGTTTTTGGCCAACAAGAGCTGTCAACTTACTTGAAAGTAGGAGCAGAAAATAACCCGGGATTACAGGCCAGATTTAAGGAGTACATGGCTGCTTTAGAGGTTGCACCGCAAGTGAAAGCCTTGCCTGATCCTCAGCTTGCATTCGCTTATTTTATTAAGCCTGTTGAAACAAGAGTGGGACCTCAGGAATTTAAATTCTCGGCGTCTCAGATGTTTCCATGGTTTGGAACACTAAAGGCAAAAGAAAATATCGCTATTCAGAATGCCAAGGCAAAGTATGAGGTTTTCCAGGATGCTAAGTCAAAATTATTTAGTGATATCAGTGCAAATTATTATAACATCTATTTCAATAGGAAAGCAATTTCAATCACTATGGAGAATCTTGAGATTCTGAGTGCATTTCAAAAATTGGCAATTATTAAAGTTGAGGCAGGTTTGGTATCTGCTGTTGATGAATATCGAATTGAAATGGAAATCGGCGATTTACAAAACCAATTGGATCTCTTAACTGATAAGCAGCAGGTATTAGAAATAGCTTTTAATAACCTTCTGAATACTGATAAATTAAATATGGTGAATACTCCTGAAATTTTATGGGAAGATGACATTCGTTTTACTAAGGAGGTCTTGTTAGATTCTGTAAAAAGTAACAATCACAAGTTATTGGGAATAGCGCTTCAACAGGAATCATTGAAATACAAAAGGGTATTGGCAGACAAGCAAGGCAAACCTAGTTTTAATTTAGGATTGGATTATACTATTGTCGGGAAGGGAGAGAATAATCTCGCAGGAAAAGACGCCTTTATTTTTCCGAAGGTTGGAATTACAGTTCCTCTTTATAGGAATAAATACAAAGCAATGATTAAAGAGGTTGTTTTGCTGGAAACCGCAAAAGAGATGGACAAAGCCAATACTTTAAACATGTTGGAATCCATATTTGAAAATTCATGGAAAGATTATAAAGATGGACATAGAAGAATTGCTTTGTACATCGCTCAATTAGAATTGGCGAATAAATCTTTAAATCTGTTGGAAACCGATTATGCTACAGGGAATAAGCATTTCGAAGAAATTTTAAGAATGGAAAGAAAGGTTTTGAAATACAATTTGGAACTGGAAAAAGCCAGAGCAGACAAACAAGCTGCTATTGCATTCATCAACTACTTAATGGGTAAATAAATAGTTCTGTTATGAAAAAAATAATCAATAATATAAAAGAGAATTACAAATTAGTAATTGCAGTTTTAGTGATAGGTATTCTTCTTGGTCTAATGTTTTCAGGATCGTCCGATAAACAAGTTACTTCTTCGCATACTACTGAAGGCCACGAAGGCCACAATCATGAGTCTGAAGATCCAACAACATGGACTTGTTCAATGCATCCTCAAATCAAACAGGATAAGCCAGGCAAGTGCCCGATATGCGCCATGGATTTAATTCCACTTACAACAATGCAATCCGGTGGTGACGATGTGGACCCTAATGAAATTGTAATGACAAAGTCGGCAGCTAAATTAGCTGATATTCAAACCATGATGGTTCAATTGGGAGTTCCTGAAAAATCAGTTCGTTTGCAAGGTAAAATTCATGCGGATGAAAGAAATATATCTGAATTAACAGCTCGCTTTGGAGGACGAATTGAAAAATTATTTATCAATTTCACTGGACAAACAGTACGTAAAGGGGAAAAACTGGCTACCATTTATTCTCCAAATTTAGTTACTGCTCAACGTGAATTATTAGAGGCAATTAGTTTTAAATCTTCACGTCCATCACTTTATCAAGCATCCAAGGGGAAGCTTAAATTATGGGATCTTACCGATGAGCAAATCGAGGAGATTGAGAAGAAAGGTGAACCAATGTTATATTTTGACATACTATCTCCAATATCTGGGACTGTTACTATGCGACACGTTGCAATAGGTGATTATGTGAAAGAAGGAACAAAACTTTTTAAAGTGGTTGATTTATCGAAACTTTGGGTGATGTTAGATGCCTACGAAAGTGATTTGCCTTGGATTAAAATGAATGATAAGGTGGAGTTCACTGTGCAGGCAATGCCGGGTAAGAATTATGAAGCCAAGGTTACTTATATAGATCCATTTATTAATGGTAGCACAAGAGTTGCAAAAGTAAGAGCAGAAGTGTCCAATAAAAATCAACAGCTTAAACCTGAAATGTTTGTTAATGGTGTTGTGAGTTCTAAAACTGCCGAAACTTCGAATAAAATTCTAATTCCAAAATCTGCTATTCTTTGGACAGGTAAACGTGCTGTTGTTTATGTGAAAGTTCCAAATAGAGAAACTCCATCATTCTTATATAGGGAAGTAGTTTTGGGACCAGAAGCCGGATCCTTCTTTGTGGTAAGTGAAGGTCTGCAAGAACATGAGGAAATTGCGATTAATGGAGTCTTTAAAATTGATGCAGCAGCTCAGTTAATAGGACTTCCTAGTATGATGAATCCTGATGGCGGCAAGGCTTCAACGGGGCACAATCATGGCGATATGGCAACGGACCACTCTCAACACAAAATGGAGAGCTTTGATGTAGACAGCAAATTCAAAAGGCAGCTAACAAGCTTCTACAATAACTATTTACTATTGACCAAGGCCTTTGTTACTTCTAATCCTTCAAAGGTTAAATCAGCAGCAGAATCATTACTGACAAAATTAACTTTAATTGATATGGGCTTATTAAAAGGTGATGCCCATATGGCTTGGATGGCCGATTTGAAAGTGCTCGAATCTAAATTAAAAACGATAGAAGGAGGAAAGGATATTGATAAGCAAAGAGCTGCCTTCGCACCTTTTAACCAGGCATTATACAAAAGTGTAAAGTCTTTTGGTTTGGATAAAGTAACAGTTTACTACCAATTCTGTCCAATGGCTAATAGTGATAAAGGAGCTTATTGGTTCAGTAACTCTGAAGAAATTCAAAATCCATATTTTGGTGAAATGATGCTGGGATGTGGAGAAGTGAAGGAAACCATTAACTAATAGGGTATAAAAGGGAGGGAGCAGATGCTCCTTCCAAAAATTGCAATCTAAAAATGGTTAGTCATGAATATTATTAAAGTTGCAAGTCTCCGATTTCGAAATAAAGAATTACTGGTTCACACATTGGCAGGACTGTTGATTGGCTTTTTTATTCTACATCCAATAAGTATGGTAATTTATTGGTTTGATACAAATGGTGCAGATTACAGTTTGATGAATCTGGGAAAGGTGATTACTGAAAGTGTATTACATGCTTTTAGCCTACATATGATTGGAATGTCTGTTGCATTCTCAGTTTTGGGAGGCATAATTGGATTAGGTTCTGGTTTATATTATAGATCGTCGAAAAGAAAAGATGGAATACTTCTAGGTAAAAGGAAATTATTAGAACAAAGTATTCCTTTACTTATAAACGAAGGTGAAAACGAATTTGTTGAATTTAAATCTTCCTTAAGACACGATTATTATCAGGTTAAGACCAATAAGAACTTAGAAATGGTAATAATGAAGTCCATTGCAGGATTTTTAAATGCCAAAGGTGGAACATTACTCATTGGTGTGGATGATTTTGGAGTAGTACTTGGTCTTGACAATGATTACTTCACCTTAAAGAAAAATGATAAAGATGGATTCCAACAAAGATTGATCACATTGGTAGCAAATACATTTGGGAAAAATATATGTGCTTATTTAAATATTTCCTTTCATTTAGTAAAGAAAAGAGAGATCTGTACAGTAGTGATTCAGCCATCCGATCGACCAGTTTATTTAAATGAGAATTCTCGGACCATATTTTATTTGAGAACCGGAAATGTTACCAACCCTCTTACTACTAGCGAAACAGTTAGGTATTTGCAGTCACGTCAAATATTAAAATAATGAATCATGAAAACAATCATAATAACATTAATGTTTGTGTTTTTATTAAGCATAAATGGAATTTCACAAATAAAGTTTGAAGGATCTGTTAAATCTAAATATAAATCTATTCAATTAGATGATGGATCATTTAAATATGCAAAATACAATAACAAGGAACAGTCAATTTACATTTACAATTTAGATAATTCAGTATGGAGAACTGTAAAGTTACCATTACCTAAAAATCATCATTTAGATGAAATTAAATTGATTTCTCAAAAAACATTTAATAAGGATGATGATGTTGAAATAGTGTATTCTTGTGTGGAATATACTGTGCCTGATGACTATGAAGATCCGACCGTGGGATTTTCCAAAGTCAATTTTACCTTAAATATTATTACCCAAGATGGTAGTTCTCTTTTGAAAATTGAGAATAGCAATGAAATTGAGATTGTAAAATCTAACGGACAAACAAAGATGTTGGTTTATAAGCATGTTGGATCTGGTTTTAATGGAGATGATCAAACACTAATTTATAATTTACCTTAAACTGCATTGTGATGGATATAGATTTTAAGACGACGATTTTTGTTGCAGAAAATCATTTGACAGATTCCGAAACCCTGTCTGTGTATCAGTTATTTTTTGGAATAGATGGAGTAAAGGATTTAGCTTGTTATCAAAATAATATAGAACTTACTTATAATCCTTTGGTAATAAGTAGTATTGAAATGTTTCAATTCATCATTGATTTAGGTATAAACTCTTGTAAAGCGGAAAAAACACAATTGTTTGAAGATAAGTTTGATGTTGACTTCAATGATTTTAGATTCGGTATATACTAAATTTAATTAAGTGGGTGGTTAACTGTGGTTGGTTAACTAGTGTAGAAGGGGTCAACTATGATTTGATCCTTGGTTGGCTCCTTTATTATTGAAAATCTCACACTTATCGTTTAGTTAAATGCAGTTACTGTAAGTTTTTCTTTGTGTAAAGATTCTTGTAATTGAAAGATTCATAGTTTGATACCTACCAATAGGTAGGCTAGGTTAGGATGTGATTGGGATCAGGATTAAGTCTAGGATCTTACTGATCCCAATCCTTAACTGATTATAAGAATGTGATTGGTGTCTTAAAGTGTAGGTAACTAGCTGGTAAAAAAAAATGATTTATGAAATTATATAATTCTAAAATTATTGATAATTCATTTACAAATACAAAAGTACGTCTTAAGAATCTTTTAAAATCATACGGCTACAGTGTAACAAGTGAAATGAATATTCATAAAGAGCTAAGGAAATTGGATATTAAGCACCGTAAATATGTAGTAATTGGCGTAAGTAGGCCATCTTTCATATATGAATTACTAAGAATGGATGATAAGATTGGGACTCTTTTGCCATTCAATATTTTACTTCAGGAAATTAATCCTAATACTGTAGAGATTTTAATTGTTAATGTAGAGTTTACCCTAGCATCTCTAAAAAGTGTTCATGTAAATGATTTAGCAACGGTAATAAATGAAGAACTGAATGAAATATTAGAATCTTTATAAATAAAGAGACTCTACACTGAAGGATTAATTATTGTTGATGAATTGCAACACGATTCTAACTGGAATTATTACTTAATAGAATATCAAATTTGAAATTACGAAATGGGTATAAAATTATGGGTGATAATAATAAAAAAATTGATCATTCTTGTTGTACTAGTCAACAAAATAATAGAATGTAAAGAATTAGGTGATAGTTTTTTTCAACGAATATCAAGTGCTAGTATTGATATTTTCTAGGATTCATAGTTTGGGGGTCTGCTAATTGTAGCAGGCTAGTTTAATCTAGTGGTGGGATCAGCTTTGATCTAAAGCTGATCCCTAATTTCAAATTTAATTGGAAATCTGAAGATACTAGGAAAGTAGTTAAATATTGATAACAGAGAAAAAACAATCTAATCTTCTAATGAAATACGAATTAATTATTCATTGCTAGGTAAATGCCATATTAAACATAGGTGATATATGTTTGTTGTGTCAAAGGCGCTTGTAATTTAAGAATTGAAAGGTGATAAACTTGGTTATGAATGAGGCTTTAAAAACACATTAAAAATTATTTCGATGAAAAATGTAAATGTATTCCTTATTGTAGCAGGCATGATAATATTGCTCGCTTGTGAAAAAAGTAACGATTCTAAATTAGTTGAAATTACAGGAACCTATGTTGGAACACTTTCCAAACAAAATCTCTCAAAATCAAGGACTGATTTATCATCAAGTGAGGCCACAACAATTGTGTCATCTATAGGAGATCAAATTGAAGTATACTGTTTTGGAGACCTGATAGATACAACTCTCATTTTTGATTATTACTATCATAATGATAGCGTATTTGTATGCCATACTGGTGAGGAATTTAAAAACTTGTATGGACACATGAAAGGCCAAGGACACATGTCTGGAGGTATGATGGGCGATATGCACGGTAGTGAGACTGAATGGATGCATCATTTAAGTGATGAACATGAGGAAAATGATGAACATTTTGGAAATTTCAATACACAAGACAATAGCTTTAATTACTTATTTAAAATGAGTGACGGAGATTATCAATTTCAAGGTAGTAAGTAGTCTCTAGGAGAATTGTAATTCAATTGAAATCATTTAAAACTTACACAATGAATAATGGTAATAGGATAAAACATGAGTGTTGTTCAGGGCACTCCTCAAAAAGGGGTGCGATTCACGAGGAATTTTATTGTCCTATGAAATGTGAAGATGAGAAATTGTATTTCAAGAATGGACAATGCCCGGTTTGTAATATGAACCTGATTGCTGTAAATAATGATAGGAATCATATTCACCACAGGAACAAGAAAATGTTTACTGTATCAAATGGAAAGTATTATTGTCCTATGATGTGTGAAGGTGAAAAAAAATATGACCAGCCAGGTGATTGTCCTGTTTGTGGAATGCACCTTATTGCTGAACAAAATTCAGAATCTAGTGATGATAAAACATATAATCAGATAAAGAAGAAATTTATAGTTGCTGTACTATTATGTATTCCTGTTTTTATTATTGCAATGTCCGATTTTTTTTCTTTTCTCAAATTAGATTTGATTGCTTCAAAAAATATGTGGGGATGGATTGAATTTATTTTAGCAACGCCTGTTGTTTTTTATTCCAGTGGAGATTTTTTTATCCGTGGTTGGAAATCCATTCGAACCTGGAATCCGAACATGTGGACTTTGATATCAATAGGAGTAGGTAGTGCATATATCTTTAGTGTTATTGCACTTCTTATTCCAGGTGTTTTTCCAGATCAGTTTAAGGATTCGCTGGGTAATGTACATCTGTATTTTGAGGCGGCCGCAGTAATATTGACTTTGGTCTTGCTTGGTCAAATGCTTGAATTGAAGGCACACAGCAAAACTAACTCAGCAATAAAAGCACTTCTTAATCTGGCACCGCCTATTGCTCGTAGAGTCAAAAATGGGGACGAAGAGGAAATTCCACTTGAAAATGTTCAGGTTGGTGATATTTTACGTGTAAAACCAGGGGAAAAAGTACCTGTTGATGGAATCATTATAGCGGGAACAGCTATTATTGATGAAAGCATGATAACAGGAGAACCCATTCCTTCTGAAAAGTCGAATAATGACAAGGTTACAGGTGGAACAATTAATGCTAAGACTTCTTTTGATTTTAAAGCTGTGAAAGTTGGTTCAGATACTTTATTATCTCAGATTATTGCAATGGTAAATGAAGCGAGTCGTTCTCGGGCACCAATCCAAAAACTTGCTGATGTGGTAGCCAAGTATTTTGTGCTTATCGTTATTGCCATATCATTGATCACTTTTGTTATTTGGACGGTATGGGGACCTGAACCAGCCTATGCATATGCTTTTATAAATGCTGTTTCTGTACTTATTATTGCTTGTCCCTGTGCATTGGGTTTAGCAACTCCCGTTTCAATAATGGTTGGAACTGGACGGGGTGCTCAGTCTGGTGTTTTAGTGAAAAATGCGAGATCGATTGAAGAAATGAATAAGGTAGATGTTCTTATCGTCGATAAGACTGGTACCATAACAGAGGGAAAACCGTCTTTACAATCCTTTGAATCCTTCAATGAACTAACAAATATTGAAATTCTTCAGATGGCAGCATCTATTGATAGATATAGTGAGCATCCAGTTGCTGAAGCCATTGTGACGGGAGCGAAGAAAAATGGCATTGAGTTTTTACAGGTCGAAAGCTTTGAATCTGTTACAGGTAAGGGAGTTAAAGCTGAATGTAAGGGGGTGAAAATAGGATTGGGGAATAAACGTCTGATTGAGGATTTTGGACTTAGTTTGACTGATGTTCAGGAAAAACTGTCAAGTCAAAAACAACTGGCTGGTCAAACAGTAATGTATTTGATTGTGGATAATCAGGTGGAAGGAATCATTAGCGTTTCAGACAAGATTAAGCCGACTTCAATCGACGCAATTAAAAAGCTGCAAAAAATGAATGTGAAGGTGTTGATGTTGACTGGTGACAATGAGAATACGGCTAAAACAGTATCAAGAGAATTAAATCTGGATGGATACATGGCAGATAGCTTACCGGAAGATAAATATAAAAAGGTAAAAGAACTGCAAGAAAAAGGTCACATCGTGGCAATGGCTGGAGATGGGATTAACGATGCACCAGCCCTTGAGCAAGCTAATGTTGGTATTGCAATGGGAACAGGAACCGATATCGCCATGCAGAGTGCAGAAATTACTTTGGTTAAGGGAGATCTTAACGGAATCGTCCGTTCCCGGGAATTGAGCATTCAAGTGATGCGAAACATCAGACAAAATCTATTTTTTGCCTTTGTTTATAATGCTTTGGGAATTCCTATTGCAGCTGGTCTTCTATTTCCAATTTTCGGAATATTACTGAGTCCTTTGATTGCAGCTGTAGCAATGAGTTTCAGCTCAGTTTCTGTAATTACAAACGCATTGCGTTTGAGAAAAATTTAATATTCATATAAAACAGAAAACATGTCATATTATAATTCTAAAGTGCTGTATTCAAATTTTGAAAAGGTAGAAATGCAAGTTAGAGAAGCATTACAAGAAGTAGGATTTGGGGTTCTAACTGAAATTGATATTAAACAAAAGCTCAATGAGAAATTAGATGTTGAATTTCAGAAGTATAAAATCTTAGGCGCTTGTAATCCTAAATTTGCTTACGAAGCTCTTAAATTGGATACTAAGATTGGAACAATGTTACCTTGTAATGTTATCATTCAGGAACTTAAAGTTGGTAAAATTGAAGTTGCTGCAATTAATCCAATAGCTTCAATGAGCTCCGTTAATAACGAGGAGATTGAAAAAGTTGCAACTGAAGTAAAAACTCTTTTGGACCAAATGATTACGTCTCTTTCAGATTAGGTTATCTGTTATGAGTCGAAGCGTTAAATTAGGAGGAGTCATGAAAAAAGTAAATAGTAAAAAAAACGTAAAACAACGAATTGAAACTAAAAGGAAGGGACTATTAATCCTGGGAGGAGTAATTGTACTTGCAGCTATGGCTATATATGGGCCTCAAATACAGAATAAATCCTATCAGGAAGTAATTGATTATACTATACTAGATGGAGGAACTATTCCTGAAAATATGGTTTGTATGGTGCGTGGAGATATAAAAAACAAAGCCTCCTTACCATTACATATTGGTGATAAGACATACTATGGTTGCTGCAAAAAATGTTTGCTCAAGCTTGAGGAGAATGTGGGCAACATTAGATTCACAATAGACCCTATTACAGGAGAGAGTATTAGTAAGGCTGATGCTGTTATAAAACAAGATCCTCAGAGGCCGGAAAGGGTAATGTTTTTTAAGTCAAATGAGACTTATAGTCAATATCTAAAAAGAAATGTGAAAGGAAAAGGGTATTGATTCTTAATAGCAATACAGTAGATGAGATAGAGAATCGGCAACAAAAGTATGCTGCAAATTATAAATTGAACAAATAATTATTTAAAATTTAAGAAGATGAGAGTAAAAGTAATTTTTTTAGCATCTGTAATTACTCTAATGAGTATTGCAACAATTTTTGGACAAACTAAATCTGAGAAGTTTATGGTTTCAGGAAATTGTGGGATGTGTGAAAATCGAATAGAAAAAGCCGCACTTGCGGTAGATGGAGTAACCGTTGCAGATTGGGACAAAGAAACCAAAATGATTGATGTAGCTTTTGACAGTTCTAAAACAGATATTCATAAAGTAAATATGGCGATTGCAAAAGCTGGACATGATACTAAAATGCATAAAGCAAAAGATGAGGTTTACAACAAACTTCCTGGGTGTTGTCAATATGAAAGAGGTGCTTTCACACAGGAAATTGACCATAAAAAACATGATCATTCAGGTTGTAGTCACAAAGTAGAAAAGGAACATTCTGATCATTCAGGATGTACGCGTCCACAAAAAGAAAAGAGTAGCTCTTGTTGCAAATAATAATTGAATTAATAATCAATAGTAAATAAAATATTATGAAATTTAAATTAATAGGATTAATAGGATTGTTTATAATGAGTGGTCTTAGTTTGTCTGCTCAGGAAACAAATAAAAGATTTAAAGTATTTGGTAATTGCGGAATGTGTGAAAATCGAATCGAAAATGCTGCTTCAGAGGTAGATGGAGTATCATTAGCAGATTGGAACAAAGAAACAAAAATGATCGAAGTTGTTTTTGACAGTTCAAAAACAGACATTCATAAAGTGCACATGGCTATCGCAAAAGCAGGTCATGACACTAAAATGCATAAAGCAAACGATGAAGTTTATAATAAACTACCTGGTTGTTGCCAATATATTAGAGCTAAGAAAGAGATGAAAGGTCACGAAGGACATAGTCATCATTAAAAAATTACCCTAAGATTCTCGTGAGAATTTGAGAATCTTAGGGTATTTGTAAAATGGGTTATAGCTGTTTGCATAGAAATGTAAAATAAGAATTTTGGAAGTTCTATAAATTGTTTCTAATTCGATTTCAAAAAACAAGTTAAGTAATAAAAATACATTCACAGAATGATTCAAAGGATTGACAGTGGTTTTATTACTAATGGTATGAAATGTTAATAAAAAATGGAGAAAATAAGAAAAGATTTAGGGATTCAGATTAGGAAACTAAGAATGTCAAAAGAAATGACACAATCTAATTTGGCAGAACTTATGGGTTGTAATCAGGAATATATTTCTAAACTTGAAAATGGCTTAGTCAATCCGTCAATTGAATACCTTATTCACATCGCGAATGTGCTTAATATTGATTTGAAATGTGATTTTATTTTGAAGAGTAATAATAATTGAATTGGAAATAAGGCGTTCACTCCTCGGGTCTCGGCAAAAATTTCGCCAGGGGTTCCAAAATCCTCTTGATCGTTCCGCTTGTTTTCTAATTTGGCTCTCTGTCTATAAGAAAGGAGTTCCACAATCAAAAGGCATTTGTCACAAAATTGCTACTACATTAATATTAGTTTCGGGGTCTCACTTCAGCTGAGGCTCCGAATAATTATCAACACCAGTACTACATATCCCGCAACCCTGTCACAATTTTCGCACTCAACCACTCGTCCTTCACAGCAATTCCAGGCTTTCCGAGCCATTGTCGCTGATCACTCCAAATGCTAAAAAGCCTCCATTGCTGATTTTAGGCTCGCCTGCTAGGTCGGGTGCTATCAGTTTTTGTCATCTTTTTTGAGCGGCCACGGGCAGTCCTTTTCCCTGGTAAAAATTTTGCATTCTTCATTTAAATAAAAGTATGTACTAAAAGAGTAGGAGGGAGTCATATTGAGACAAGTGATATTTAATCGCAAAATTTTCTACCTGTTCAAATCCCTTTCCCTACACACCCGGGTCAAGCACCTCAACCCAATTATTTTCTCATACATTCTATAGAGTGACAATCTTTTTTTCTTCCAGGCCCAGTTCCTGAGTAAGATTAATTTGTTCAGTGGTGGTTTTGTCTTCTATACTTACCTCTTTGGTAAATCTTTTCTCATGAGTACCAGCTCATCATGAGTAATGTTAAAATAGGAAGTAATTTTAACGAGTGTAGTAATGGAAATCTTTCTTTTCCCGTTTTCAATCTTGCTGTAATCGGAGCGGTGCATACCTTTTAAGTTTGCAATCTCGTATTGTATAATCCTTCCGTCTTACCCTTGATCATGTTGCAATATGGATTTTTTTATTTTGTAATGTTTGAATGTTTAATGATTACAGAAGAAGTGAATGTTTCATGTTTTTTGCCCTATCATTTTTTTAATACTTACATAACTTATAATTATTTATTGACTTTTAAGTATTGTTTAATTAAATTTATAATACGTGATGTTTTAAGTGATATTAATGGTCAGGTTTAATAATTGTTGAATTAAATCATAGAGAGATTCAATATGATTAAGGATAATAAATTTATAGAGCTGAAAAATGAACTTTCAAAAGCTGTTGTGGCTTTCGAAAAAAGGAATGAGGGATATAGGCTTTATTTCAATGACCATTCAGGGTTTCAGGAATTCAAGAACAAATTAAATCATTTGTATATCGAATTTATCAATGAAGTTCGTTATAACTTGAGTGAGCTAAAAAAGGATGAAAAGAGTCAGATTTATTTAGAAATGTTAATTCATGTCTTTGAAATATTGGACGAACAAAATGGAACCTTCCCGGATTTTGTTGCACCACATCGTAATGTGAAAATGGTATCCAAAATCAATGCCAAGCTTTCATGCATTCATACCAATCCTGATGATTTGAATCAAATGCTGGCTTACTTTAGGCATCAAAAAAGAATCATTCAAAAGTCTATTAGGTATATTAAGATTCTCCATAAAAAGTGTAAGAAATCTCAAGTAAATAGTAAGGAGTTAACATATTCATGGCAGGATGAATTGAAGGAATTTTATCCTATTATGACCCGAATAAAAGCATATCTGGCCATGCTTCCTTCATTGTCTGAAAAAATGAATTACCTCCAGGAAGAAAGAACATGTCTTTCCAAAGAATTTCAAAAACAAGGAAAGGATATTTATTCGTCTCCCATCAATCTATTTTTTGAATCACGTATCGAATGTCTGAAAGATTTATTGTTGGAAGAAAAGCAAGTGCAATCCAGTAGTAATGAAGATCAGGTAAAGATACAAGCTCAAACTACGATCCAGTTAAAATGGACTGAAAGTAAAACCGCTTTAGTGGAATTAATTTACAGCTTACACAGTTCAAAATCTATTAATGATGGAAAGGAAGGCATTAAAAGTATCGCTCAATTGTTTGAGTGTATGTTTGATATTGATTTGGGAGATATCTACCATACCTTTTTAGAGGTTCGAAATCGAAAAATAGAACCGACAAAGTTTATCGACCTATTAAAAGATTCACTTTTGAGTAAAATGAAAGAGGCAGATGAAAAGATACTGTCATGATTTTAAAAAAAAGAAGGTGATTTTTAGATAAAAACTATTTCCCAACTTGGGAGATACTTGGGAATAATTCTGGATTGAATGTTGCAATTTGTTGAGAAATTTAAATTGTTTCATTTAATGCCTATTAGATATGCCAACAGAAATTGTAACCACCGATGATTTACGGGAATTTAAGCTTGAATTCTTCCAGGAACTAAAGAAACTACTCAAAGAACACTATGGACAGCCCTCCAAAAAATGGTTGAAATCCTTTGAAGTTCGGGAACTTCTGGGTATCTCTCCAGGAACCCTTCAGAACATGAGGGTAAATGGAACATTGCCTTTTACCAAGATAGGAGGAGTGATCTTCTACGACTATGAGAACATCAAAAAAATGTTGGAAGACAATGTCATGCAAACCCGGTTTCCTATTGGAAGAGGGCGATGAACTACATCAAGCACCTGAACGGATTCTTTCAAATTCTGGAACAGGATGTGAGAATGACTCCCTATCATATCAGCCTTTATTTGTCATGTTTCAGAATTTGGAATTTAAACCGTTTTCACAATCCTTTTCCCATCAGTCGATTTGAGATAATGAGACTGTGCAGAATCGGATCCGTGAATACCTACGCCAAATGTATCAAGGAACTGGATAAATGGGGATACATTGAGTATTCCCCCTCTGCCAATATGCATTCAGGTAGTATGATCAGCTGTATCAGATTTGATATTTCAAGAGAGACTTCAACAGATACAGCCAGTAATACTTCATCCGATACAGCAAGTGATACACTTTTAATAAACATTACAAACAATAAAAAGGGGAGTAAACAAAAAACATTCTCAAAAAGAAATTTGAAAACTTCAAAAAACAGATTGCATGCCAGCACCGATAAAGATTATTCCGAACCCCTATAGCGAGCTTGCAGACCTGAAGGAAGGAATCTACAATTTTAATTTTCCTGCCTGCCTGAACTGGCTGGAGCAGTGTGGAAAGAAAAGCTTTGGTTCACACTTTAGGATTAGCAAAGAGGATCACGATGTGATCTTCAAATTACTGGTCTATGCCATTGGAGATGAGAAAAGCTGCAGGCAGAATAACATCTGGCTTCAGAAGGGAATTCTGTTGACCGGCCCCATTGGTTGCGGAAAAACCTCCCTGATGATGCTGACCAATTATTTCTTCCCGACTCTGAAACAGTACAGCATCAAATCCTCCAGGGAGATCAGCTTTGAATTTGAAAGAGAGGGCTATCGGGTCATCCACCGTTATGGCAATGGATTTGTTCACAGCATGGGAGGGAGGCTTCGTTCAGGCATTCTTTGTTTTGATGATCTGGGGGTAGAGCAATCTCAGAAATACTATGGTAATGAATGCAATGTAATGGCAGAAATTCTTCTGACCCGTTACGATTTGTTTGTGCAAAGAAAAATTTTCACCCATGCTACCACTAACCTTTCTGCTTCCGAATTAGAGTCTCTCTATGGCAATCGAGTGCGCAGCAGGCTAAGGGAAATGTTTAACCTGATTGCCTTTACTAAAAATGCCAGGGACAAAAGAATCTGAGCTTACCCCCAGTGGCGGCTATTTCTTTGTTTCAATTACTCATGAAAAATCAGTCGAATAACTTTCTGCCCTCTTTATTTCTTACCAATAAACCTGCTAAAGAAAAAGCCTTTCACAACCCACAGCAAAAGTATCTTTTCACTTCGTTCCAGTCTACACTTGCTTTTTTGCCACTCCTGTAGCAATATCTTACTTACCATTTAATTCTATTTCTTTAAAAGGATGAGCATGTAAAAGTTTGCCCATGGGCGATACATTCAGAGACGCCACTCGAAGCGCACAATGCATCATTCGTACCTTATGCGAATTGTTCCTGCTTCTCCCTGTGCTCTGAAAGTATCTCTCCTCCACAGGGCAAGAGCCTGCTTTATAATTTGTATACCAGTTTGTTTTTAGAATATGAAACGTTGTTTAACAAGCAGGCACTTGCCTTTGTTCCTTGCTGTCAAAGCCTTGTATGTTTGTATTTTTTGATTTGTATTGAAAAGGGAAGGAGATTTTAAAAGCTACCAAAAAGAGCTTAAAACAAGGAAAAAGAAAGCCTAATTTACCCAGGAGGAAGAATCAACAACAAGGCCATGCAAAGTAGCCCTTAAGGCTTGACAGTTGACTTTAGAAGATAAAGGTTTGGCTAGCCTTGTATTTGATCCCTCTCCTGCTTTTGGGATGACTTTCTTTTCTTTTTTTGAGCCTTTTTTCTTCTCTTTTGGAGTGATAAAAATAAATAATGGAGCTCTTTGCTTTCATTTGAATTCCAACTTGGGAAGAGCCCACGATGGGAGCAATGAAAATGAACCAAAACACCCTGTTTTAATACAATTTTACATTTTTAAATTGATCAATAAAAACTTCCCAACTTGCTCCCAACTTGTGAGAAAATAATTTTCAGATTCCAGAGCTTTGAGTTATCAAATCCACAATGACAGGATTTGAAATAAAAATCATGTCGAATTAAAAACTGTATCGCTCATGTTTGGATTGGAACAAATTGCCTGGAAGGAATTTCTCAGCCTAATGGTCCTTGTACTCTTGTTTTGGTATTTGACTCTTCTTATTACCGCCTGGCAGAAGGAGAAGGGAAGTCAAAAGAAACGATTGTATGAACAGGACAAAAGAGATGATTTTACTGGAAAGGGGCTGGCCCTTTTGACCGTCTCGGAAAAGGATTTTCCTAGTCAACTCATTCAAAGTATTTCAGGTGAAAGAATTTCCTCCCCTACCTCTTTCTACGAGGAAACAGGAATAGATGAAGGTTATGAGCTGGACTATTTCCTGGGCGGACATGAAGCCACCCTTTTCTCCATTTTAAGCCAGGTGCAATGTGAATAATCATTTTTTAATAATATAATGTAATGAAACAGATCAATCGTAAAATTTATCAAAGGCTAAGCACCTTTCTGATTAGTTGTTATTGCTCCCTGTCCATCCTGATGGCTCAAAGTTCAACAGGAATCGATCAGGCCACCACGGAAATTAATTCTTATGTGGATCCGGTTTCGAATTTGATCATTGCCATAGGCGCAGTGGTCGGACTCATTGGAGGGGTTCGCGTTTACATCAAATGGCAGAGTGGAGACCAGGACACCCAAAAAGCCATCATGGGATGGTTTGGAGCCTGTTTGTTCCTGATTTTGGTAGGAGTGGTCATCAAAGCTTTCTTCTCCTGATGAAAGATTTTGTGATCCAAAAAATTGACACCAGCCTCTATGTGAAAGGTTTTTCAGGAGGCTTGGTTTACCTGGCTCTGTACAATGTGATCGGAAGTTTTTTTGTCTTTGTTCTACTCTACATTCTGCTTGGAGTCTTTACAGCTCTTCTGATCTGCTGTCCCTGCTTTTTTGGCTTGCTGTACCGCTTGAACCGAATTCAAAAAAAGTATGGACACCAGGGCTGGTCCAAGAAAAGACATGCCCGAAAACTCCCACAATTTATCCTTGTCAAAAGAAGAATCTGTCAAATCTAAGTTATGAACGTAAAATCCATAGAAGAGACCTTATCCATTCTGGGTTTTCAGGGGGATTTTCTGATCTCCAATAATCTGGATCTAAGTTTTGGCTTGAAACTGCAGCTGCCGGAAAGTTTGTCCTGCAGCCAGGAACAGTTTTACGGTTTGCACGATTGTTTCAAGAGGATTGTCAACTTACTTCCCCAGAATTCCCTTTTGCACAAACAGGATTTCTTTTTTGTGGATCATTATGCTTCCACAAAAAAGAAGGAGAACAATTCCAAACTCAATGAAGCCTACGGAAAACACTTTGAGGGCAGAGAATTTGTCAGGCATGAGTGTTATCTCTACATCTCCTTACTCAACAAGGGACTGTTGAAAAACTATTTGAGCTCCTCTTTAATCTTATCCAGACAGGCCAGGGAACTGGAAATGAAAAGAGAGGAAAAAGCCAGGGAGCTGCAAGCCAATCTACTGACCCTTTTTAATCAGTCAGGAATTACCTGCACACCAATCAGCAGGGAAGAGGCTATTGGGACAAAAGAAAAGACGGGATTGATAGAATCTTATCTGACTCTGAACTTTCAAAATGAAAAGCCACTCCTGGGAGGAATAGATTTCAGGGACAGGCTAAGGGTAATGGATCAATTTGTAGAGATCCTGAGTTTGAGTGATTACTCTCATGTTCCTTCAGCGGTCAGACCCGTTTTAGGACATCCGGGGAGTGGATTGCCCGCCTCCTTTGTTTATCCTCTGACCTTCAACCTTCCCTTTTCTCACATCACCAACCAGTTTATCTATGTGCCGGGACAACAGGAGGTGAAAAGTATGCTGGAAAGCAACTACAAGAAGATTTACAGTTTGTCCCGTTTTTCCTCTGAGAACAAGATCAATGCAGGATTGATTGAAAAATTTCTGGATACCGTTCAAAGCAGTGGGGAAAAGATCGTAAAAACACATTTCAATGTTTTACTTATGGAAGAATCCTTGTGGAAACTCAAGCAAAACAAGAGTGAGTGTGCATCCGCATTTTCCCTGATGAACTGTTTTCCCTATCAGCATACTTTTGATTTGCCATTGCTGTTTTTTTCTTGTGTGCCTTTTTCCACTCAGTTACCGAAATCGGAGCTCTTCATCACACAAGTTCCTCAAGCCTGTTGTTTCACCAATTTTGAGGGAGAGCTGCGGAATTCCCAATCTGATTTTTGCATTCAGCTTTCCAACCGACAGGAAGGATGTCCTGTGCAAATTGATCTTTCCGATGAACCCATGCAGGAGCATTTGATTCATAACAGAAACAAACTCATCATAGGTGGTTCAGGTTCCGGAAAATCCTTTTTTACCAATCACCTGCTAAGACAATATGCAGAAAATGGCAATTGCCACATCGTTCTTTTGGATGTGGGAAGAAGCTATGAAATGCTGACCCGATATTTGAATGAGAGTTTAAAAGAGCAGGGAGGAGCCATGATGGTGGAATTCACCACAGATCAACCCATCTCCTTTAATCCCTTTGTGATAGAAGGAGAGCTCAATGTAGAGAGAAAACAGACCATTCTTTCAGTGATCTATACCATCTACAAGGAAGACCTTTCCGACATGGAAAAAGATGTCATTGCCCATTCTGTAATGGATTATTTGAACACTCCAGAATTGGAACGCTCCTTTAACGGCTACTACCGCTTTTGTATGGATTACATCCCTGATCTGGTAGAAAGACAGTCCCTGGAGTTTAACACCAATGAATACTTCTTTATCCTCAGTAAATACTATGAAGGAGGAGAGTACGATTACCTGCTCAATAAAGCCATGAAAACCGATGAATTCTTCGCCTGTCCCTTTCTGGTCTTTGAACTGGACAACATCAAGGACCATCCCGTGATCTTTCCCGTGGCAACCCTGATCATCATGGACATTTTCCTGCAAAAGATGAGAAGGCTCAAAGGCGTTCGGAAGGTGATCTGCATAGAAGAAGCCTGGAAGGCCATTGCCACTCCTCAGATGGCTGGCTACATGAAATATTTCTTCAAGACCATTCGAAAATTCTTTGGAGAAGCCATGGTGGTCACACAGGAAGTGGACGATGTCATCTCATCGCCCATTATCCGGGATGCCATCATTAACAATGCAGACACCAGAATCCTGCTGGACATGAGCAAATTCAAAAACAAATTTGATCAAATCAGTCAGTTTCTGGGATTGACAGAATTCCAAAAGGAACAAATTCTCTCCATCAATCAAAACCTTCCCGGTGACAGAAAGCTGAAAGAGGTATTCATCGCACTGGGTTCCTATTCCCGGGTATTTGCCCTGGAGGTGAGCAAGGCAGAATATTACTGCTACACTACAGAACAAAAAGAGAAGGAGATGATCCTTGGCAAACTCTCAGGGGAAAACTCCCTGATTGAAATTTTAAACCAAATGTAAACCAACTAAAATTTTTAAAAAATGAGAACAACAATGATAACACTTGCACTTCTGTTGATATTTCTAATCAGTGAAGCAAAAAGAGGAATGACTCAAACTCCCGTTACCGATGTGGGAGCCGGAATTCAACGAGAAGCCCTTTGGAAACAGGAAAAGGGCATACTGGCTAAAATCAACTGGTACAATGTGCTGATTAAAGCTCTGAATGGTGACATCAAAGGATTGACAGGGGAAATGCTGGGTATAGATCAAAAAATGCTGGAAAATCTGGAGAAAGTATCCGCACTGATCAAAGACTACAAACGGGTACAGGAAACCAAACAAATGCTGGATAAGGTGATGGATATCTATACCAAAAAACTGCCCTTGCTGATTCGCGATGAGAATTTCACCAATGAACAAGCTGTTGTCATCGTACAGTCCTTTGACCTGATCCTGGACGACAGCAGACAGCTGGTCAATACCATTTTGAAAACCATACTCAGGGACAATCTTCTGATGATGGATGACAAGCAACGATACGATACCATCAATGGCGTTTATGGGAGTGTGAAACAGCACTACGGAACCATCTGCTACCTCTACAACAAGCTCTTGTATGCCTCCTATTTGAGAAGCTATGAAAGCAGGAACCTGGAAGGCTTTGCCATGTATTACTCATTGTACAAATAATTTATTAAAGACATGAAACAATTGAAAATATTCACTCTCCTGTTAATACTCTTTCTTCTTATACTATCAGCGGACAGTTCAAATGCCCAGGCCATAGCCATCAAAAAATGGAAGGGAAGATACCCAAGGATGAACAACAACTATCCCCAGTCCTTTATTGCATTCAGAGGTTGGTTGCCACCCAAACCACATTTATTTGTTCGCATTTCTCCCACCCATTACTACTGGAAAGTAAAATCCGTTCCGGTAACCGATTCCAAGGAGATCACAGGAAAAACCAAAACAGATCTGCTGCGCATCTTTTCAAGGCTGATGGAGAGATCCCAGTTCAAAGGCAGGCATAAGGAAACAGGCATGATTAAGCTCATGAATGAATTTCAAAAGAAGATCGATCAAAAACTATTCGACAGCCGGAAAGATCAGTTGGCAGATATCTATGGATTGACCGAGGTCTTTCTGAAACTCTACGACAGGATGGATGAATTCAATCACATCAATCATGGCAGTAAGGTCAAAAAGATCTTGAAACAAGAAGCCAATGAATTGCTGGAACAATTTTTACTAATCAACCTCCTGGAAACCGATCACGGAGAGAAGTTTCAGGCTTTTACCCAGATCAGAACAAGACTGGTTCGACTCTTTGGAGAGCTGGATTACAGCATCTCCAAAATGAACTACTTCCAAACCTTTGGAACATACCACAATACTCATTATGCATTTTTAACCCAATAAACTGAAATCATGATTTTACAGGTATTGACAACCAACGACTTTTTTGCCTTTACGGATTCTTTGGTGACTTCAGGAATCAATCATGCCAGAATACTGGTGGATATGGCCAGGGCCATAGGAGGGATTGCTGCTTTTTTCTATATCTCCAAACGCATCTATGAAGAGCTGATTGCCGATAATCCAATCACCCTGCTACCACTTTTAAGGCCCTTTGCCTTTGTGCTGGTCCTGAGCTTCTGGGGCGTATTTGTAAACCTTTTGATGGTGCCTACCAAGGGACTTTCCACCCTCTCAGAGGCTATATATGCAGACAAGAAACACATTGTGGCCCAAAGGCTGGAAGAAAAGCAAAATGCCATGCTGGCAGCAGACTTGCCAGTGTTCTATGAAAATGAGGAGAAGGAGGCAGCACTTTGGGACAAGGGGATCAACATCCTGCTAACCACCTACAACATCATGACGGGAAGAGCCATACAGAACCAAATCAATTTCTACATCATGGATGCCGTTCGTCAGCTTTTGGAATCCGTATTTGAGGCCATCGTTTACCTGATTGCCTTTTTGCGAACCATTTTCTGTGTCCTGCTGGTTATCTTCGGGCCATTGGTCTTTGCCCTTTCCATATTCGATGGATTTCAGGACAACTATCTGCAATGGATCGCCCGCTTTATCAATGTGAACCTCTACCTGCCCATTGCCCTGTTGATACTGGCATTGGTGCAGGAAATCCTCATTTACATGCTGGAATGGGAGATCCACAAGATCAACAGCATGCTGATCTACCAGCCACAACTATTCTATGTCACCTCACTTGTAGTTCCAATTTGCGGTATTGTGGGCATGAGCATGGTGCCCAAAATTGCATCCTGGATCGTTCAGGCTACCGGAACCAATTCCGGTGGAGGCAGAATGTTCAGAACAGCAGCTACCATGGCCATCACAAAAGGAATGTTGAAGTAAGAAAATTATAAAAGGATGAAATAAGAAAATAAAAACACGATGAAAAAAACATTTGACATCCAAAGAAAGTTTCGATTTACGGTCTACGTCCTTTTTGTGACCGCTGTATTGTTGATAGGGGTAAGCGTTTATGTCTTTCAGCTCTCGGCGAACATGGTGGAACGATCCAGGCAAAAGATCTATGTGCTGGACAATGGCAAATCCCTTTTGGTAGCCCTGAGGGAAGACATCTCAGAGAACCGAAATGCCGAAGCCAGGGATCATGTGAAAAGATTCCATGAGCTTTTTTTTACCATGGAACCCGACAAAGAGTACATCGAAAACAATGTGAGGGAAGCCCTCCATCTGGCAGATCGATCCGCCATGGAGCAATACCAATCCTATAAGGAAAGCAATCTCTACAACCAGGTGATCGCTTCAGATATCAGCATGACCCTTCAGACAGATTCCATCCAATTGGATTTTTCCACTTATCCCTACCGCTTTTATTTTTATGGGAAGCAGAAGATTGTGAGAAAGTCCAACATCACCATTCGCAGATTGAGTACTTCAGGAAGCTTGAGAAACATCTCCAGAACGGATAACAATCCCCATGGTTTTCTGATGGAAAACTGGCGCATCACGGACAATCAGGACCTGGAGACCATCAAAAGAAAAGTTTTTTAGAAAGGAGAGGAGATATGAAAAACGGAAAGCATTTACAAGACAAGAAAACCTTAAAAAACCAGATCAATACATGGATCAAAAAGGCAGACCGGGATGATCAGTCTCTTGATCCTGAGATTCGAAAAAGAAAATGAATTCTGATTCTATGCGCTCTCTTTGCCCTCTTTGCAGCCTCTTTTCTCTGGAATCCCATGATACAGTTATCTGAAGATGCCATGGAAATTTCCGGAGAACAGGGAAAGTCATTCCGCAAGAACAGTACCTACGGATTTGAAATGCCGGTAGACTCATTTGAAAACCACCTAAAAAGAAACATCCATGAAAATTTATCTGAAAAAGAATAAAGCCCTGATGGTGCTGCCTCTGATTCTGATCCCCTTTGTCATCCTGATCTTTTATATTCTTGGAGGAGGAGAGCAAGTCACCAGGCAGGAAAACAAGAACCAGCACCAGACTGACGGAGCTAATTACATGCTTCCTCAGGCAGAAAAGAGCATAGAGATCTTTGATAAGCTGGAAGCCTATCAAAATGAAAGTGTACCGCTTGGATCAGGAGCTCAAAATTCTTCACCAAATCATGATCTTGATTCTGCCAATACCAAAGCAGATTTGACAGATATGCAGGCGGACAGTTTGCAAGCTTTGCTTCAAAACCATTCAAAAGCGGATGTTTCCAACAAGTTGCTGGCCCATGTCAAACGGAAAGAAGCAGCCGTCAGGGAAGAGAGGAAGGAAGAGAAAAGGAGTGAAGAGAAAAAAAGGGATATGATCCTTCCCAACAAAAAACAGAAATCTTCTGCAAGAGTCAGGAATCATGAAACAGAAAAGAATCCAAACTATGAGGATGATTTCATAAAAGCAATACGGGGACAGGAAAGCGGACTGGAAGAACTTGAGAAGGTTTTTGATCAGAATACCAGCCTGAGCCGGGAAAATGATTCCCTGAAATATTTTTTGAAAGAAACACGGGAAAAACTCAAAGCTGTTACCCAAGCAAAAGAGAAAAGATTTACCCTGGAAAAGAAGCATGCAATAGGCTTTGATGGGAAAAGTACCTCCACTTCTATGATCAGGGCAGAAGTCTGTGAGACCACAACCGTTCTCAATGGAAATCGCATCAAAATGCGACTGCTGGATGATGTCTGGATCAATGGGAAAAAAGCAGTAAAACACAGCTTCTTTTATGGCATCTGCAAGATCAACAACGAACGCCTGAACATACAGGTAAGCAGCTTTCCATTGGAAGACAGTTTTTTGCCTGTTGATCTGCTCATCCATGATCTGGATGGTTTGTCCGGCCTTTATGTACCGGATAATGCAGCCAGAAGGGTGAGTAAAGAGATTGGCTCCCGCACAAATCTTTCACCGCTTTGGAGTATGGGCAGCGATCCCATTACCGGTATCGGAATCAATACCGCAGACCGTACTGCACAGGCGCTGATTCAAAGAGTAAAACTCAGGAAAATCACCATCAAACAAAACACACAGGTTTATATCATCAATCAAAATTAATCGTCATGAAATTTCTTTTAAGCATTATAATTTGTCTTTTTTTGTTTGTAAGCATACAAGCTCAAAACAAAATGATCATCCATGAGAACAAGGTCGTACACCTGATCTCAGAGGAAAAGATCACCTACCTGCAGGTGGGCAATCCCAACCTGATATTGGCTGAAATCGTAGCTGAACATCCCAATTTGATACGTGTTAAGGCCATTGGTGAGTTTGAAAGAGAAACATCCCTCTCCCTGGTATCCGCAGGTAAGATGTACTGCATTGAGCTTAGCTATGGAAAAGTTCCCAAAAACTCCTTTCACCTGAAAGAATTAAAAGGAGTGCTTGCAAATCTCTATATGGGAGGATTACTAAGAGAACAAGACCTTCAATCCTGCTCCAGGATGATCCTCTCCGGAAAGAAAAGGAGCATTCGAGGCAGGAACTACAAAGCCGATGGAATTCATTTTGCAGTCCGCAATATTTATCTGAAAAATTCAGCCCTGTTTTTTGAACTGGAGGTTCGCAACAAAACTGAAATGGACTATGAAGTGGAAGGATTTCATTGGTGGATACAGGACAAAAGACGAATGAAAGCAACTAATACACAGGAGTACCAAATTCATCCGGTATATCAATACTATGAGATTCAATCCGTGCCTGCCAAAAGCAGGGTCAGGGAGGTATTTGTCTTACCCAAATTCACCATTACAGATCAGAGAATACTGCGCATAGAAATGCGTGAAAAAGCATTGGGAAATACAGGCAGGAAACTGACTCTGGAAGTGAAAAACAGGGATATCATCAAGGCAGAGAGTTTGTAAAATAAAAAAAAAACAGGGAAAAGCGATGACAGGGGAATCAAGGGAACTGGTGAGATTACATGAAGGATTTCGATTCTTCTCCTATCTCCTGTTGCTTGTCTCTCTCTATTTGATTCAACTTTCCTTTTTTAGGTCTAATGGTTTTTATATCCCGGAATTGGATGGTGCTATTACAAAACTGCAGAAACTTGAAATATTGGTGCATCCCATTTATTCTAAGGCTGTTTGCATGGGCTTTCTGATGATTACCTGCATTGGAACCAAAGCCAAAAAGGACAGGGATTTGAAAGTCTCCCGGCTTTTGTACCAGCTGGCTTTTGGATTATCCCTCTATTGGGGAAGTTTGATCTTAACAGACAGACAAGCAGGATTGTATCTATTTTTCTCCTTTTGGGGATTTGTGGTCCTGAACATCAGCTTTGACAACATCTCCAAACTCATCAATGTGAACCTGATGAAAGACCGCTTCAACAGGGAAAATGAATCATTCCGGCAGGAAGAAGAATTGAAGGAAAACATTTACTCCGTGAATTTGAAAACACAATACCGACACAAAGGGAACGAAAGGGAAGGATTGATCAACCTGGTGAATCCCTTCCGCGGCAGTATGGTCATTGGTACACCTGGATCAGGAAAATCCTACTCTGTGGTCCTGCCCTTTATCAAACAACATCTGGACAAAGGTTTTGCCATGTGTGTATATGATTTTAAGTTTCCAGATCTGTCCAAAGTGGGCTACAACCATTTTCTGAAAGCCAAAAAAAGAGGAAGATTGCCTGAAAAGGCAGCCTTCTACATCATCAATTTTGATGATATCACAAGATCCTACAGGTGTAATCCACTAGCCCCGGAATTTTTGGAAAGTCCCATTGACGCCTTTGAATCTTCCAGAACGGTACTTTATAACCTGAACAGGGAATGGATTCGAAAGCAGGGAGAATTCTTTTCTGAATCTGCAGTTTCTTTCTTTGCGGCAGTCATCTGGTTTTTGAAGCGCTACCAGGAGGGAATGTATTGTACTTTACCGCATGCCATTGAGCTGCTTCAACTGGACTACGATGACCTGTTTGAGGTACTGTCCCAGGAAAAGGATGTAGTAAACATCATCAATCCCTTTATTAATGCACATCAAAGAGGAGCCCATGAGCAGCTGGAAGGACAGTTGGGAAGTTTGAAAATTGCCATTTCAAAAATTATCAGTAAGGAGATCTACTGGACCTGTTCAGGAAATGATTTTACACTGGACATTAACAATCCAACTCAACCCAAAGTACTCTGCCTGGCCAACAATCCCCTTCGCATAGAGATGTACGGAGCAGTACTTTCCCTTTACATCACCAGGATGCTGAAAGTGATCAATCGAAAAGACCAACACAAATCCTCCGTGATCTTTGATGAGCTGCCAACCATCTATTTTCTCGGGTTGGATACCCTGATTGCAACAGCCAGAAGTAATCTGATTTCCACACTACTGGGCATTCAAACCATAGATCAGCTAATCCGGGATTACGGCAAGGAACAGGCCAATGCTATCCTGACCAATATCGGAAACATTTTCGCAGGTCAGTCGGTGGGCGAAACGGCACGGTTCATACAAAACCGAATGGGCAAGATTCTTCAGGAGCGGCAATCCATCAACATCAACAGAAATTCACAGTCCACCTCTTTTACCACCCAAATGGATTACTTGGTACCCGAAGGAAAGATCGCCACACTGCCTCAAGGGTATATGGTGGGACAGGTGGCAGACAATTTTGGAGAACAGATCCTGCAAAAGAACTTCAACAGCCTCATAGATGTGGATACGGAAGCTATCGAAAGGGAAGAAAAGAAATACAAATCCATTCCCAAAATCTATGAGTTTGATGACAGGGAAAAAGTACTGGAAAACAACAGAAATCGCATTTGCAATGACATCCAAAAGATATTGTTAGAGTGTAAAATCAAAAACACACAAGAATAGTTTAACCCTTTAAAAATTGAAATATGGAACAGACAACAAGAATCAGTAAAGAAGAAATTCCCTTTGAAAAACTGGAAAAAGTTGGTATCAAAAGAGACTTCGTGAACAGAATGGAAAGCCGGGAGCTGAATGATTTTCTGAACGGTTTTCGCTCCGCCAAACTCTATACCGTAAATGCCAGGATCAATGAGGAAGACTTTCGGATTCCAACAAAAATCAGGCTTCAAAAAAACGAGGATGGAAGTGTGAACATCAAAGTACATCCCATTCAGCGATTACACATTCCGGAAGAATACATGGGGCATAAGTTTACCAAAACAGAAAGAACAGCCTTACTGGAAAACCGGAATCTTGGAAAAACCATTAAGTTAACAGGGAAAGATGGAAAGAAAGACAGCTATTACTTGTCCATCGATTCCAAAACCAATGAACTCATACCACTTAGAACCAAACATATCAGGGTACCGGAAAAGATCAAGGAGGCAGGCCTGTCAGAAGAGCAAAGACAGAAACTGGCAGCAGGAAAGAAAATCACATTGAGTGGCATGACAGACAAGAATGGCAAGAAGTTCACTGCTACCCTTCAGGTGGATGCTGCCAATCGAAGCATTAATTTTTCAGGATTCAAGCAGGAAAAAACAGAAGAGAAACTGCAAAAATCAAAAGGAACCAGCAAGAAGGTAGGTTAGAATTAGAGTGGTTGTTAAGGTTGGGGGAAGGCTATTCCAAAGATTTGGTCGGTCTTCCCTTTTCTTTAAAAAAAGAGAAACCAAAAAATAAACTACTACAGAAACTTTAAAGAGGGGAATGCAAGATGTGTTTTTGTTCCACAAAAACGCTTGTGCCTTCCAGCAGGGACTTTTCATCAGAGATGAAAAGCTTGATTGTCCATGGGACAAGGAAAGGTAAATATGAGACCTAAAACAGCTGACCATGATAAATTGGGAGAAGGAGTTCGGATTCGCTTGACGGAAGTGGAAAAGAGATTACTATTGAAACAATCTCAGAAGGAAGGCTATAGGACTCTTAGTGATTTTTGCAGGGCAAAGCTGGTCAAAAAAAGAGAGATTAAAAAGATCGAGGTTAGTGAGCAGTTTGTGATGATCACTAAAAAGCTGGATTACGAGCTTAATAAGATTGGCGTAAATCTTAATCAGGTTTCTAGGAATATTAATGCCCAACATGTTTATCAACTCACAGCTTCAGATCGGGAAGTTTTCAAAAAGGTTTTGCAAGAACTTCGAAACTGTTTTTCTGTTTTGCAGAAGTATATGGATATGATAGAGTAAAGATAAAAGCCCTTTCCATGGTTATAGTGATTCATCAAACTGCCAGTACAGAGAATGCTTTTTTTTATAATGAGAAGAAAGTGGAGGAGAAGGTCGCCACATTTTTTCATAGCCGAAACACCAAAGCTATAAATCCCTTTTTATACGATAAAAAGCACCGCCAAAAAGAGTTTTCAGACATTGAGAAGCGTAATCCTATAGTAAAGAATAAATGCCTTCATATCTCCATTAATCCATCTACAGATGATTATCTAAAATTAGGTGACAAAATGATTCATGTGGAAATCGATAAGCTGATGCAGCACATGGGATATGGAGGTCAGCCTTATTTCGTTTACAAGCACAAAGACTTGGATAGAGTGCATTTTCATATCGTTTCTTCAAGAATTGATAGGCAAACAGGCAAGAAAATCAAAGATAATCACGAAAGGCAAAAGGTTCAAAATTTTATTAAGGAATTAGAGCTTAGACATCAGCTTGATAATAAAACTCGAAAAGAAAAGCCTGTATTCAAGTTCTTAGCAAGAAGTCGAAATATTAAGCAAAGCTTGGAAAGTCTTTTTCTGCATTTAAATCAGTTGGAATCCATAAATTCCAAAATCTCGTATGATAAAACTCTGAAGCTCTTTAATGTAGAAATTAGAAAATCGGGCAGAGGCCATATTGTGGTTGTGACGGATGGGAATGGAAAAGTGATTCGTTATCCAATTCGATTGTCGAAGTTTGAAATTCGACCTGAGTTTTATTTCAATCAAAAACAGAAAATCAATTTGGGAAAGGATTTTGAAAGAACGAGTATTAATGAAAAAATGGATTTAAGGAAGGAGTTTTTGAAAGAGTTGTTATGGCATATTCGTAAAGAGGATCAAAAAGATAAAATTGAATATAGCTCAAAATTAAAGTGTAATAGAAGCAAAGGAAGGATTAAAAGATAAGTGTAATTTTCTGTTAAAAACCTATTGATTAAATTGGAAAGAGGATATTGATGACTTTTATTTACTAGTCAATCTGTCGTAGTCATAGTGTTCGTTCAAGAGCATGTATGTAATAGGATTGTTCTGGGTACAAAGAAACTCTAGCCTGATAATTCATTTGGGATATTTTTATACATTCTTAGTTGAATCTTAACTAAAATAAATACACACCCTATGTTTTATTTTTTTTTCAGATTTTTTCCGATTATAAAATACTGAAACACAACGGGCGTGTTGATAATTGCACTATAAAGAACAAAAAGCGGGTTGTAAAGAACGAAAAAGCTTTGATGCGGAACAAATAATGTATATATTTGTACAAAACATTGATAAGATGCACACTGAGATAATTAGAATAATAGAGGCAGGATTAAAAAAAGACCCTAAGAAGGTTTCGCAATATGTGGATCTTTTAATTAAGAAACTCAAAAAAGAAGGAGATGAACGTTCAGCTGAAAGACTTCAAAGGACTTTGTCGTTAAATTCAGATTCATTTGTGAGTATGGCTACATTGGATGAAATAACAGCTCAAGCTCCTGTGGATAATGAATCGAGAGTTAGTATGGTTGAAGTTGAAAATCCATTACAAACTTCAAGGGTTATAATTGATGAATCTATTCAAGAAGCTTTAAATACATTTATAAAAAAAGTGAATAATAAAGATGAGTTGTTAAAAGCTGGAGTGGCTACTAACTTGTCTCTAATGTTATATGGTCCTCCAGGTTGTGGAAAGACAACTTTAGCTAACTATATAGCAAAGGAAACCAATTTACCATTAGTTACCGCTAGATTGGATACGCTGGTTTCTTCATTATTAGGAAGTACGGCAAAAAATATTAGAAAAGTTTTTGATTTTGCTAATAATAAACCATGTATTCTTTTTATTGATGAATTTGATGCAATTGCAAAAGCGAGAGATGATGAATATGAACATGGCGAATTAAAGCGTGTTATAAATAGTCTTTTGCAGAGTATAGATCAGTTTGATAATGTTTTGATTACTGCTACTAATCATAGTAAAATGTTGGATAGTGCAGTTTGGAGAAGATTCAACACGGTGATTAAAGTCAATAGGCCTGCTTCATCTGAATTTACAGAAGGATTGGTAAACTCATTTACTGAGAATTTTACATTAGACTTTAAAGAAGATAAGAAGAGAAGAGATAAATTAATGGTTGTTTTATCCAATAGTTCGCCATCAGAGATTAAGACAGTTTGCAATAATGCAATTACTAATTCCATTATTAATAAGGATACAACAGTCAGGTATATAGAGTTTTTAAAGGAGGCTTTTAAGTATAAAAATCATGGTAAAGTTTCAAATGAAGAGTTAATTGCTTTTTTAAATGAAAACCTTATCACTCAGATTGAAATATCAGAGGATACTGGAATGTCATTGCGTAAAGTTAAAGAGACTATTACAAAATTTAAAGAAAAAGAATAATGGAAAACAGAAAGTATTTGCCTATAAAAATAGTAGAAAAGCGAAAAGAATTAGATGATTCTTTAACTGAAGGGAGTGGAGGTGACATTCCGGCTTGGATGTATAATGTTCCATTAGAAGCACGAGCTGGGATGATATCTAAAACGCTTGATAAAGTCGGTGTTGAATTGGATAGAAGGATTAGTGATAATGTATTTATTCCTGTTGCATTAGAATTGAAATTAGATAACAAGACATTGGCAAAATCGTATCGTTCAGCTATTAGGAATATAATAGATGTAAATCGTAAAAATAACTTAATTGGTTATTTTGATGATGCATCCTTACTTGTAAAAATTGATAATAAGGAGGACCTTGATTTAATTGGAAAAAAAATATCCGACATTGAAAGGAACATTCAAGGATTAGCTTCAATTATTGAAACAAATTTATTTCAACCGAGAGTAGATATAGAAGATAATAATATTCTTAAGGTTAAATTAATAGATTTTAAGGATATTGAATTAAATAGAACGGTCCACAGAGCTTTTCAAGAAAGGTGTAAAGAACTCAATATGGAAATTGAGTTAACTAATTATTCTGATGATTTAATTATTTACAAAATACCATATAATGAAAAAGCAATGCCTGTTTTGCAAAACTTTGAAGGTTTAAGCTCCATTGAAGATATGCCAACTTATAGCATTACTTTTGGCTTGGAGTCAAAGGATAACATAAAATTTGAAGGTAAAAAAGAACCTAAAAAGGATATTAATTATCCAACTGTAGGAGTGTTAGATTCTGGCATAGCGGTTAATGAAAGTCTAGTGCCCTGGGTTTTAGAGGATAAACACACTAATTTTATAGATGATGATGTTGATACAGCCCATGGTACAGCAGTAGCTAGTGTTATTGTCTATGGAGATCAATTAGAGAATGAAGATCATACAGGTGTGGATGGTTGTTTTTTATTTGATGCGACAATTGTTCCCAAAAAAGAACTATTAAACACTATAACCGAATTTGATCTAAGGGAAAACATTACTGAAGCAATTACAAGTAATTCAGAAATTAAAGTGTGGAACTTATGTGTGGGCTGGAGTAAAGAAGTTGATGCTTGTAAGGTTTCTGATTTTGGTGCGGCCTTGGATTATCTTCAGGATGAGTATAATGTCATAATATGTACTTCGGTTGGTAATTGTGGTAATTTTACGATAAATAAATCCAGAGGAAAAATACAAGAATCTGCTGATTCGATTAGGGCTCTTGCAGTTGGTTCAATTGCACACAAACAAGAAGAAGATGATTTCTCGAATATCAATGAACCATCTCCTTTTAGTCGTATGGGGCCTGGACCTTTTAATTTGATCAAGCCTGAATTAACACATTATGGAGGAAATTCTGGAGTGCGCCAGGATGGCTTTAATACATTTTCAGGAGTAAACACGGTAAATGGAAATAACGAGATCAGTCCAAAGGCTGGAACAAGTTTCTCAACCCCAAGAGTAACATCAATATTAGCTGGGTTGCAGAATGAATTGACAGAAGAGTTTGATCCTTTATTGTTAAAGGCATTAATGATACACTCTGCAAAATACCCTTCAACAGACTTAGGTTTGGATGAACGTTTAAAGCAAATGGGCTTTGGAGTACCATCAAATATTATTAATATCCTATATAATTCTGAGAATGAAATTACTCTTGTGCTTAGGGATACATTGAAGAAAGGTAGTTTTATAGAAATTTTAGATTTCCCATATCCAGATGATATGGTTGAAGGGAATTTTTACTATGGTGAAATTACTGCAACCCTTGTTAGCTCTCCTGACTTAGATGTATCTCAAGGTAATGAGTACTGTCAATCGAATATAGATGTATATCTAGGCACATATAACGAAAAAGTTAAGAGGGAAGGTAAAACAATACGAAATCCTATAGGTAGAGATTCGATGGGGAAGAATTTACTAGACCCAGGAGTGTATAGTAAAAGAGAAGTAAAGAAAAATTCTGGCTTTAAAACAGAAAGAATCCTTAAAAGTTATTATCAAAAATTTCAACCTGTAAAAAAATGGGCAGTTAATCTTGAGGATATGACAGAAAATAAGAAAATCAAGTATACTGAATATCCCAAAAGGTGGTTTCTTAAGATAGAAGGATTATATCGAGATCACTTGGAAAAAACCAAGGATGATTTAAGTACTGATTTTTGTTTAATAATAACTATAAAGGATACTAAAAATAAAACTAAAGTTTATGACAATATCACAGCAGGATTAGAGGCAAATAATTTTGTTCAGAATAACATTAAGATTAAATCAGATATTCAACTTAAAAATTAGAACTAGTGGAAATATAGAATGATATAAAAAAGCCCAGTTAGAAACTGAGCCGTATTTTTTATAAGAAAGGTTTCTTTCTTTTTACATGAGAATTCAAAGATAATACCTTTCTTCAAAAAATGCAAATTCAGACTTCTTAACTGTTTGATTTATCAATTGCTTACTGATAAATATTGGAGCTTTATTACCCTCAATAAATAGTTCTATTCTTATGAGGAGGATAGAACCAAAGCTTAAATTATTTTAATAAGTAACTTAAATTGTAATAACAATGCGAGAAGTTTATATTTTAATCGTAAATGGTCGTGAAAAAGAATGGAACGATAAGACCATTTCATTTGAGCAAGTTGTAGAACTTGCATTTGGTACAATCCAAAACAATAGTAGAACCGCTTACACTGTGACTTATACCAGAGGTAATAATGATAAACCTCAAGGTTCAATGGTTGCAGGCGATGTAGTAAAAGTCAAACATAAAATGATTTTCAATGTCACAGCAACTGATAAGTCGTAATGCGGACCTGAAACGTCTAAGAGACGAAGGGTATAAAATTGAAGTAAACGGTGGGCATTTATTTGCCCACCATATACCTTATGTGAATTCCAAACGTGAAATAAGGTATGGTGTTTTAATTTCGCCATTAACTATGAGTGGTACATCAACTACTAAGCCCAATAACCATGTTATGATTTTTAGTGGAGAGTATCCTTGTAGTAAGGACGGCATTCCAATCGAGCAAATTAAACATTCTACTAACAATACTTTATTTGGAAATTCAATACAGGCTAACTTCTCTTTTTCAAACAAACCGCCTAATGGTTATTCTGATTTTTATGAGAAGGTAAAAAGGTATGCGGAAATCGTGTCAGCACCAGCAAAATCAATTAACGATGCTGTTACTGAGAAACCATTTTTACCTATTGCTGACAATGAAATTGAAACCAGATTTCACTATTTAGATACTAATTCTAGTAGAGCCAATATTGACTTCATTAATGACAAGTTAATATCTCAAAAAATTGCTATTGCAGGTTTAGGTGGAACAGGAGCATATATTTTGGATTTGATTTCCAAAACGAATGTTCGAGAGATTCATATTTATGATGGAGATGTTTTCCTAAATCATAATGCATTTAGGTCTCCGGGTGCAGCTACTATGGAGGAATTAGAAAATCAAGCTAGTAAGGTAGATTACTATCAGAAAAAATATTCTTCTATGCGCAAAGGTATAGTTAGTCACAATTACTACCTGCATGAAGGTAATTTTGAAGAGTTATCGAGCTTTGATTTTGTATTTGTCTGTATTGATGATAATAGTGTTAGGAAAACACTTATTAATTATTTGGTTACAAATAAGGTATCTCTTATTGATGTAGGTCTAGGTGTTAATGTAATTGATGATAAACTTATTGGTCAGGTGAGAGTTACTTCTGCCGATGCTCAAAACAATAATCACTTAGATAAATACATTCCATCTGGCGAAGGAGTTGATAACGATTATGTCACCAATATTCAGATTGCAGAACTTAATACTTTAAATGCAGTTCTTGCTGTACTGAAATGGAAAAAAATGTCTGGTTTTTATCAGGATTTAGAGCAAGAGTTTCATTCAATATATTCAATTAATAATTCTTTCTTAAGTAATGAGGAAAAAAGCGATATTTAAGTTTGTAGAGACAATTCCTGATTTGATTGAAGAAAGTGTTGTGTATATTACAATTCATTACAATACAGCCGTGCATAAATGTATGTGCGGCTGTGGCAATGAAGTTGTTACACCAATATCACCGAATGATTGGGAGTTAATTTATAATGGGAATAGTATTTCTTTATATCCTTCTATAGGTAATTGGAGTTTTGAATGCCAATCTCATTACTGGATAAGAAGAAATGAAGTTGTTTGGGCTAAAAAATGGTCAAAAAACCATATTGATTATAATCGGAGGTTAGGCAAGTTTAGTAGAGGAGATTTAAATAAATCAGGAACAACAAGAAAGTCATTTTGGAAGAAGTTGCTTTCTTTTCTGCATATATAATGAAAGTGGTTAATTGATTTTGAAAAGGGTGCCAATATAATGATTGAGATTTTTGATAATCGTGTAGAAATTACAAACCCAGGAGGGCTTCCTAAAGGTCTTTCGTCTGATAAGTTTGGGGAACTAAGTGTTGTTCGTAATCCGATTATTGCCAGTATTTTACAGCGTGTAAGGTGCATTGAAAAAATGGGAACTGGAATTAGTAGAATGAGAAATAAAATGTCTGAAGTGAACTTACCTCTGCCAGAATTTGAGTTTATTGGCTTTTTTGTAATGAGATTTTTTAGGCAATCTTCTAATGAGTTGGGTGAAAAACTTACAAAAACACGGAATAGTATTTTACATTTAATTAGTGCAAATTCTAAAGTTACTATTGTTGAGATGGCAAATCACCTAGGACTAAGTACTACTTCAATTGAAAAGAATATTGCGGTATTAAAGGATAAAGGTCTTATAGCAAGACTCGGAGCTGCAAAAGGTGGATATTGGCTTGTTAATTAAAAAACCAAGAGAATCTATCATTCGGATGTAATTTTAAAATGTGATTTTTACGGTGAGAAAAGGGATTTGAATGAGTCCTAAAAAAGAAGTATCTTTAGGGTATAAATTAAGATATATAGATGGTTTTAGAGGAACAAAATCGACACCATTAAAAAATATGGATTTAAAACTATTGATAATAAGCGATATAGCGGGTTGGGTTCAAGTCCCGCCCCGGGTACTCAGGATGAAAGCCGTTTCAGAAATGAAACGGCTTTTTTTATATACATATACTTCATGTTTTTTTAAGGAATTGAATTGAGATTTTTCGTAATTTCGAATTGTAAAATCG
>Ga0209379_10000176_pt1 | contig 72449 bp, 79 predicted proteins | sample tdDd001_FD_187124 | JGI IMG/M metagenome (GOLD analysis project Ga0209379, IMG submission 187124) | Marine sediment microbial communities from the Atlantic coast under amendment with organic carbon and nitrate - tdDd00.1 (SPAdes)... | ecosystem: Environmental > Aquatic > Marine > Coastal >... | reverse complement strand
TTATTGTCTTAATCAAGTAGTCTAGCTACAGGAGAATGGACTAATTCACAGCACCTATGTTATATATACAGTAAATATAAAATAATGAAACAGTAGCTAAACTACTTAACTTCATTATACAAGGAGAGTTTATGAAGCAATATACTTGGCGTTTAGATAAATTAGCAGCCTTCATGGTTGCATTAACGAATGTACTATTATCCATTTATATATCATACAGATTTTTGTCTGATGCTTATTTTTTAAAAACTCAATTGGGGTTCATTGTATCAAGAGAGCTAATGTTAGTCGTGGTGGTTTGTTTAATCAGTTTGACTTTTTATTTAAATTATCAATTCATTAGAAAACATCACTTATCTCGATTATTACTATCTCTTTTCGAAACAATATGCTTGGCAAGTATTATTCGGAACATATTTATTGGGCATATGTATTTTGGGTTTGGTTATTCATATTATGTAAGAAATATCGTAAGCTTTGTGATTGTTTCATTTGTAATTTATCACACAATGTTTTCTAATCAAATACAAACTTATTTTCAAGAAAAGCGAATTTAACAAAATGATATTATAGTGAACAGAAGTTTATATTCTAGAGAGTCTTTATAGTTATAGAGGGTCTCTTTTGTTTTATTTATTAATGGGTTATGTGAATTCTAATTTCAATCAGTTCTTTTAGACATTATAGCAAAAGTAATGATCATGAAGAGATATTTCATAAAAAAGAACTTAATGAAAATATTCATTAAGCTCTATTTATATTCTAAAGTATATTGATTATCAAGAAGTTCTAGATGATCTTTTATTTCTTTTGATGCAATGACTTCTCTATTTTTTGTGATAAAGATGACATCTATAGCTAATGAGTCTGCAAGCTTGAATCCCTCTTCGATGCCTAAGTTAAATATTGCAGTTGAAAGAGCATCTCCATCAAGACTAGATTCAGAAATAATTGTGACACTTAAAAGATTGTTATCCATAGGGTATCCAGTATATGGATCAAATATATGATGGTAAATTATATTGTTGTCTTCAAAAAAACGTTCATATATTCCTGATGTGACTATCGATTTATTTTGTAATGCTAGTTTTAGTATAGCATCAGAACGTTCAAGTTCTGGATGTCTGATGCCAATTTGCCAATCACCTTTTTCAGGATTAGAACCAACTGCATAAACATTACCCCCTAAATTAATTAAGGCTCTTTCAATATTGTTTTCTTTTAAAAGGTTCACAATTTGATCAGTGATATAACCTTTTGCAATACCACCAAGATCAATGGATGTACCAGACTGTAAAAGAACATCATTATTTTGATGAAGAATGTAGTTGTAGCCAACATAATCTAAAGCGTTTTGGATATCATTTTCATTTGGAACATTTACATTTTCAGTACCAATATCCCATAGTTCTACAATTGGATTAATAGTGATATCAAAATAACCATTAGAAAGTTCACTATATTTTATGGATGATTCTATCAATAATAATGTTTCATCATTAACAGCCAGTCTACCTGATTCATTAAGTTTAGAAACATCACTACTTGAAATATTTCTACTAAAAAGATTATCATATTTTAGTATTAAATCAGAAATGTCATTAAAGACCTTCTCGTTTTCCTCGTAGAGGGTGATATCAATAACTGTTCCTAGATAAAAGTAAGTTCTTGAAACCGGTTGATTTGGTGTCATTACTATACTTATAACGATAAATGCAATGATTATTATTGAAGCAATTATATAGGCAAATTTAGTCTTCATTTTTTATCTCCTTTGATGATATTTTTGATTATATCATAATTATTTGTGTTAAAATAGGTTTGAAAGAGGTGCTTATGAAACGTGGAGATATAAAAGTGATATTCATAATCTTGATAGTGGTTGTTTTATCATATGGTTATGCGTTTTTTATGGGCTTTTCAAATGAAGATAAACTTGTTAGAATCACAAAAAATCAAGAAGTGATTCATGAGTTTAAAATCAATGAAAGTTATGAAAATCAGTTTACTATTCATGATGAGGATCATATTAATATCATTGAAATCAAGAATGGTGAGGTGAGTGTAATCGAATCGAATTGTTTAAATCAGATTTGTGTACGTCATCAGCCAATCGGTATTCCTGGTCAGACGATAATCTGTATCCCACACAAATTAGTTGTTGAAATTATTGGAAGTAGAAATATAGATGTGATGGTTGATTAATGGAGGCAGAATGAGAATTGATTTGAATTGTGATTTAGGTGAAAGTTTTGGTCAATATATAATTGGTAGTGATGAAGAAATTATGAATTATGTATCGTCAGTAAATATTGCATGTGGATTTCATGCTGGTGATCCTGAAATTATGGAAAAAACAGTTAAATTAGCTATAAAAAAAGGTGTTTCGATAGGTGCACATCCTGGGTATCCAGATTTGCAAGGTTTTGGAAGAAGAGCTATGACGATGTCAGACGCTGCCTTGAGAAGTATGATGATTTATCAGATTGGAGCATTGAAAGCTTTCATAGAAAGTTATGGCGGTAAGCTTGTTCATGTAAAACCTCATGGAGCTCTATATAACTTGGCTGCAAAGGACTATGAAGTAGCATTGATACTGGCGAAGGCGATTTATGATGTAGATAAGGATTTAATTTTTATGGGGTTAGCAGGTTCAGAAATGATACGTGCTGGTGAAGACACTGGTTTAAAGGTATGTAGAGAAACATTTGCTGATAGACGTTATACAGATGAGCTTAAATTGGTAGCTCGAGGTACAAAAGGAGCAGTCATTGAAGCTATAGATGATAGTGTTGATCAATGCTTAAAGATGATTATAGACAATAAGATTACGACAATTTCAGGTGAAGAAAAAGAAATGTATGGTGACAGCATTTGTATTCATGGAGACAATGCACATGGTATAGAGCTTGTAAAATCATTATTAGAATCATTTGAACTAAAGAAGGTTAAAGTAGAGGCTATGTCATGAATCTAACTGCAATTAATGAAGAAAGTCTTTTGGTGAAATTTTCAGATGACATTTCTGAGGATATTCATTTAAAAGTAAAAAATATGTATCGCTATGCACTTAAGATAGATGGTGTTTTGTCTGTGGTACCGAGTTATAACAGTTTGATGATCTATTATGATATTATGACAACTGATTATGATAAACTGACTGTTGATCTAAAGAAGGTTAAAAATCATCAAGTTATTCAGTCAGAAAAAAGAATTATAAAAATACCGGTTTGTTATGAGATGGGGATTGATCTTAAGCGTGTATCTGATCATACTGGTTTGTCTGAAAAAGCAGTGATTTCAAATCATACAGGTCGAGATTATTTGGTTTACATGATTGGTTTTGCACCGGGATTTCCTTATTTAGGTGGGATGGATGCTAAGTTAGCGACCCCAAGACTTGAAGTTCCTAGAACGAAGATTGAAGCTGGTTCTGTTGGTATTGGTGGAGAGCAAACGGGGATTTATCCACTTCCGACACCAGGAGGATGGAACATTATTGGAAAGACTCCTCTTAAACTTTATGATCAAAATAACTCTCAGACACTTTTGAAGATGGGCGAATATATTAGGTTTGTACCTGTATCAAAAGATGAGTACTATAAAATAGAAAATGAAGTTCTTGAAAACAAATACGAAATAGAGGTGGTATCATGTTAGGATTTGTTGTGAAGCACCCAGGTTTATTTTCAACTTTTCAAGACGAAGGACGGTTAGGTTATCAAAGTGAAGGTATGCCAATTTCAGGTGCAATGGATCAAGAGAGTATGATACTAGCCAACAAACTGGTAGGCAAGGAGCAGGGTGCTGTTCTTGAAATGACCTTTATGGGTAGTAGTTTAGAATTCTCTAAAAATATGGCTATTGCAATTACTGGTGCTCATATGCAACCTATGGTTAATAATAAAGATATTGCAATGTATCAGACCGTTTTTGTATATCCAGGAGATATTCTAACATTCAAAGGACTGTTATCAGGTTTTAGAACTTATATTGCATTTTCTGATACATTGGAACTTGATGAGGTATACAATAGCAAGAGTACTTATGTAAAAATTGGTGCTGGTGGTTATAAAGGTAGAAAACTTGAAAAAAATGATGAAATCTGTGTTATAAGCAACACATTGCCGTTGTTTGCTCAAATAAAAAAGATACATAGAGATGATGAAATTAGAGTTTTACTTGGTTATGAGTTCGAGCAGTTCAAAATGCCCGAATCTATTTTCAATCATGTTTACAAAGTATCCAACGAAGTGGATAGAATGGGAATGAGATTAGAAGGAGAAAAACTGGAACACATTGAGAGTGCAGATATTATTTCTAGTCCGATTATTCCAGGCGCTATTCAAGTTCCTAAAAGTGGACAACCCATGATTTTACTAAGGGATGCAGGAACAATTGGTGGTTATACAAGAATTGGTGCTGTGATATCATGTGATTTGGATAGATTAGCGCAGAAAAAACCAGGTGATTCAATTCGGTTTAAAGCTGTAAACCTGGAAGAAGCTGTTCAAATAAAGAAAAAGTGGTTAAAAACATTAAGAAATATCAATTTGTCTGATGATAGAAGACATTTTTCAGTTGTGGTGAATGGCGTTTCTTATGAAGTTTATGTGGAGGAAAAGTAGTGAGTTTTTTATTTTATATGTTAATATTGTTTGCAAAAATCATTGAAGTATCTTTGATGACTTTACGAATTGTATTTATTACTAGAGGTGAAAGAAAAATTGGGGCCTTAGTTGCTTTTGTAGAAGTAACGCTATGGATCTTTATTGTGACATTTGTTATGAACGATTTAATGTCAGATCCATTTAAAGCAGTTTTCTATGCATTAGGTTTTGCAATTGGTAACTACTTGGGTAGTGTCTTAGAAGAAAAGATAGGTATTGGTCTTTCACAAGTTCAAATTATAGTTAAGGCAGAACATGGTCCGATACTTGCAAAAGAGTTAAGAGATGAATCTTACGCTGTAACAGTTGTTCATGGAGAAGGTAGAAATCTTGAAAGAAATATTCTATTTATGTATGTGAAAAGAAAACGAGTAAAACACTTATTAGAAGTTGTAAAAGAAAAACAAGAGAATGCTGTAATTACAGTAATGGATACAAAACCACTGTATGGTGGATACGGGATTAGAAAATAATGAGAAAAATATTACATGTAGATATGGATGCTTTCTTTGCGTCTGTTGAGCAATTAGATCATCCAGAACTTAGAGGAAAGCCAGTCGTAGTGGGTGGTAGTTCTGATAGAGGAGTTGTAGCAACATGTAGTTATGAAGCTAGAAAATATGGTATTCATTCAGCTCAACCCACTTATATGGCTAAAAAGTTATGCCCCAATGCTATATTTGTAAGAGGTAATCACAGTAGATACTCAGAAGTGAGTAAGCAAATATTTGATATTCTATATAGTATATGTGATAAAGTACAAGTTGTTTCAATTGATGAAGCTTATTTGGATGTGAGTGATTTGTTTTATTCTCCTCAATATATTGCAAAATATATAAAAAAGAGAGTTAAAGAAGAAATTGGTTTAACACTTTCAGTGGGTATTTCATACAATAAATTTTTGGCAAAACTTGCATCAGACTGGAATAAACCTGATGGTATTATGGAAATCAAAGAAGAAATGGTACCAGATATCTTAAGACCACTTCCAATTAGGAAAGTTCATGGATTAGGGAAAAAATCTGTTGAAAAACTGAATAAGATAGGTATATTTACAATAGATGATATGTTAAAATATGATCAATCTTTTTATGAGAGTTTTATGGGCAAATTTGGTATCGAGATATATGATCGTATTCAAGGTATCGATGAGCGTGAAGTCAATGTTTCATCAGGTGGTAGAAAGTCAATAGGCACTGAAAATACATTAAGTGAAGATACTGATGACACTGATACATTAAAAAACTACCTTACAGGGTTTGCTGAAAAAATTGAGAAGAGTTTATCTAAAAAAAATGTTTCTGTAAAAACAGTAACCATCAAGTTGAAGACTTTTGATTTTCAACAGCATACTCGATCCAAAACACTTACACATTATATTTATCGTTTTGAGGACTTAGAACAAGTTGCTCATGATCTTTTAGATGAATATAATTTGGAGACGAAAGTCAGGTTAATAGGTTTAACGGTCTCCAATTTTGAGGATAGACAACAAGAACAACTTACTTTTTTTGAAAATATATGAACTTTTTAATAAGAAAATAGTCTAATAAACAAGATGAAAAAGGAGGTATTTATGTTACTAGTTAATACAAATGAGATTCATGGTAAAGAGGTTAAAGAGGTTATTGGGTTAGTAAGAGGGAGTACTATTCAGTCTAAGCATATTGGAAAGGACTTTATGGCAGGACTAAAGACTATTGTTGGTGGAGAAATAAGCGAGTATACTGAAATGCTCGAAAATGCTAGACAAGTCGCATTAGGTCGAATGATAAAAGATGCTGAGAATCAAGGTGCTAATGCAATCGTTAATATTCGTTTTGCTACTTCTGCAATAATGCAAGGGGCAGCTGAGTTATTGGTTTATGGTACCGCTGTAATCGTCGAATAAACATTGTTTTGAAATCAACCTTCTATTTGGTATAATAACCATACGGAGGGTTTATTTTTATGTGGATTGTTGAAATAACAAATAGAATAGATAAACTAATTGAAAACTTAGATGATGTCGAAGTGAGAAGGCTTCAATTAGAGTACTTGAAAACAGTATCTAAGAGATTGGATAATGAAGCATCTAATTGTGACAAATGTGGTTACTTAAAAACTGATTTAGAAGAAGCATTATCTATCGTGGAAAGTGCTGATGAAATTAAGGAAAGCCATAGAAGAGCTTACAATACTCGTATAAAGAGTATTGTGACTCATTTTAGAAAGATCCATAATTTAAAGTCTAAAACTTTTTATGAAACTCAATACAGTCAAATGGGATTGTTAGGTGGTATACTAGCTGGTATTTGGTTCTTTGATCATCTGATTGTGATGTTGGGTATTATTTTAACCGGTCCACTCATTGGCAAATTAATTGGAAAGCTTAGAGATAAGAGTAATAAAGAAGATTTAATATAGGCAGCTTAGCTGCCTATTTCCATAACCAATTAAATGCTTTTATGTCATCAATGAGTGTATCTCTATAATTACTACAGTTATCCATTAATAGTTCTATATTATGATGACAAGATAGATCTATATCATTCATATAGTTTATTGGTATCTTTTGAAAACTGTCGTGTTCATGATGTAGATGTACATAATTAACATGTTTTAAGAACAGCTCATCAGGAGCTGTTTGATAGTTTTTACAGTCATGACTGATATCCAAACAGATACCAAGTCTATCATGATTAAACGTGTTGACGATATTTAAAATATCTTGTCGATCACTGATAGGGAAATGCTTTTGTTGTGTCTCTAATTGAATGTTAAAATCCAATGATTTTTGCTCAATGAAGTTTAAAAGCATATCTAGACCTTGTTTTGTTTTTATAATAGCGGACTTTTTATCAGTTGCAAATTGGCAACCATGAACAATAATAGACGGGGTTTTTACGCTATATTGACGTAGTGATTCTATAATTAAAAAAAATTTGGTATAATCACTTTTGTAATGTTCACTTGAAAAATCGTATTTACCATGTTTCACAAAATAAGGTACATGAAAATGATGTTCTGTGACTTGGTTAACGATTTTTTTGTAAGTCTTAAGATCGAGTATTTTGTCATCAGGTGCAATCTCCAAAGCATCAAATGGTGGTAGATTATAGAAGAAAGCTTCGAGTGACATTTCTTTGAATATTTTTTCATCAAAAGTAAAACCGAGTGTTTTCATAAATATCTCCTTTATGGTGCTATGAACAGTTTATCGCAATCTCTCCATAAAGGGAAGAAGGAGTTTTAAATGATTTTAATGATCGATAATTATGACTCATTTGTATATAATTTAGTGCAATATTTACGTGTCTTACATGAGGATGTTGTTGTCTATCGTAATGACGAAATAACGGTAAACGAAATTAGACAAATGAATCCAAGTTTAATTGTTTTGTCCCCAGGACCTTGCACACCGAATGAATCGGGAGTTTGCATAGATATTTTAAATCAATTAAAAGAAGAATATAAAATCTTGGGTATATGTTTAGGATTTCAGGCTATGGCTCAAGTCTTTGGTGGTGAGATAGTGAAAGCTCCTGAACCAGTACATGGAAAGGTGTTCCCTATTATCCATAATAATAAGGGGCTATTTAAGGAATTAAACAATCCTTTAAATGTAACAAGATATCACTCTTTAATGGTAGAGCCTGAATCATTACCAGATTGTTTTGAGGTGACTTCTCATACAAAAGATGGCATTATTATGGGGATTCGACATAAAATCTATCCAATGGCAGGGGTACAATTTCATCCAGAGGCTATTTTGACAGAGCAAGGACACGAACTACTTAATAACTTTATTCGAGGTGACAGATGAGAATAAGAAATTATCAAACTAATTTGAATAGCAATGAGATCTTTTGCCAGTTTAAGAATGAAAAAAATGTGATGTTTTTAGATTCTGCTAGAGATCATCAAACACTAGGTCGATTTTCAATTATTGTTTCTAATCCAAGATTAATTATCAAGTCAAAGGGAAGAGATGTTTATGTTAATGATGAACTCATTAGAGAAAATCCCTTTGATGTTTTAAGAACTCTATTAAAAAAATATGAGAAAGACTATGAATCATCATTACCATTTATTGGAGGATGGGTAGGATATTTATCTTATGATTTGAAAGCCTTTATAGAAAAATTAGAAGTGACTGTATCAGATGATATCGATATGCCAGATATGTTTTTTGGTCTTTACGATGGTGGAGTTATTGTCGATCATCAAAAAAACGAAGTCTATATTACTGATGCGTGTATAGATGAAGATTTTGATAATAGAATGAATAGAATCATTGAGATTATCGAATCGGAAAAACAAGTTGTTACATTGAAGGAACATCAAAATACATCAGATATAAAATCAAATTTCGAAAGAGATGATTATGAAAATGCAATTTCAAAAGTTCGAGATTATATTAGAAGTGGTGATATCTATCAAGCCAATATGACTCAGCGATTTGTTGCACCACTTAGAGATCATCCTTTTGAATTATATCAAAAGCTAAGAACCTTAAATCCTGCACCTTTTGCGAGTTATATAGATTTTTCTTCAGGATATATCCTTTCGAGTTCACCTGAGAGGTTTATAAAAGTAACAGATAGAATCATAGAAACAAGACCAATTAAAGGGACGATGCCTCGAAGTACAGATCCTGAGATAGATCAGAAAAACCGTGAAATATTAGAAAACAGTAAGAAGGATCAATCAGAACTACTTATGATTGTTGATCTTGAAAGAAATGATCTCAGTAGAATAGCAAAGACTGGTACTGTAGAAGTAACGGAATTGTTTAAGTTAGAATCATATGCGACTGTTCATCATTTAGTAGCAACTATACAGGCAACTGTTGATGATAAGTATGATTTGGTGGATTGTTTAAAAGCGACTTTCCCAGGGGGATCTATCACGGGTGCACCAAAGAAAAGAGCTATGGAAATTATTGATGAACTTGAGCCAACTGCAAGGGGGCTTTATACAGGATCAATTGGTTATATTGACCTTAATCAAAATATGGACTTAAACATCGTCATTAGAACTTTTATCTGCAAAAATAAAAAGGCGTATTTCCAAGCAGGTGGTGGTATTGTGTGGGATTCGGATCCATCAAGTGAATATCAGGAATCATTGGATAAAGCTTTTGCTTTAAAAAAGGCTTTGAACTATGGAGTGAAAGATGGAATATAGTTCAGGATTAAAATATGGGTATGGTATTTTTGAAACACTTTTGTACAATGATGACCTCGAAGACTTTGATCGACATATGGAGCGATTAAACAAGTCTTTGCTTACTTTGAATATGAATCCAGTTGATATTAATGAGATTTATCAAAAAAGTATGAGTAAACTGAAGAGTAACAATCATAATGCAATTAGAATAAGTGTGTATCAAGGTGATCATCAAGTAATTACTTACGAGACAAGATTAGTAGAATATAAACCGTTTTATCGTGTTCGTTTTTCAGAGATTATTAGACACAGTAGTGAACCATTATTGCAGATCAAGACTTCAAGTCATCTTTCGTATTACTTAGAAAAAAAATCCTTAAAAGCTGTTGATGAAGCAATTCACTTTAATGAAAAGGGTCATCTTACAGAAGGAATTTATGCAAATATATTTTTTGTTAAGAATGGAGTTTTTTATACACCTGCGATTGACTGTGGCATTTTACCTGGCATTTATAGGGATAAAGTTGCTGAGACATTAAAAAATATAGGCATTCCTCTAAAAATAGGATATTATAATAGAGAAGACATAGAATCTGCTGACGAGGTGTTTATGACAAATGCACTGATTAAGATCATGCCAGTTCGTGAATTAGAGGGTCAAATTTTTCAGGAGAATCTATATACTAAGCTATTAATCAAGGAGATGTTATAGTGGATTATTATAATGCTTTTTTAGAAAAAACAGAGGAACTCAAAAATGAAGATTCTGTCGTAGCAATACTTTTAATTGGAAAAACTGCACGTGCTGAAAAGGAAAAATTTAATCACTTGAACGATATTGATTTATTGGTAGTGTACGAAAATAATCGTTCATTTGAAAGAGAGATTGAGTATATAGATGGTATTCCATTTGATATATCTTATATCTCGATATTTGATATGATTACACAAGTGGAGGATAGATCTCTTATATGGGTTAATATGATGATGGGTGCAAAAATTTTCTTTGCACAAAACGAGCTGATCTTTGGTATTATTGATCGAGTCAAAGATATCTATCTTAATGGTACAGGAGAAATTAAAGCAGAGGATCTTAAGTTTATACGCTTTAACCTATCTCAAAAATTAATTGATATAGAGAATAGAATACATGATGTTGTATTATCAAGTTTTTTAATGCAGCGTTTATTTATGCAGGTATTAGAAGATTATTATACATTGAATGAAATATGGCAGCCGCATCCTAAAAATACATTTGAGAATTTAGATGTGGTTGATCAGAAACTATGTCATTTGGCGAAATCGTTTGTTTATGAGTGTACAGCTAAAAGACAATTTGAATTATTAGCAGAAATGGTGGCTTATGTATTAGAGCCTTTTGGTGGCCGATTAATGACATGGGAAAAGGGGCCATATAACATTTCTAAGTAGGAGACGTTATGGATAAGAAAAGAATAGAAAATGCTGTAAGAGAAATATTATTTGCCATTGGTGATGATCCTGATAGAGAAGGATTAATTGATACACCAAAACGTATTGCAAATATGTATGGTGAGATATTTGCTGGTATGACTCAAGATGAAGGTAAACACTTAGATGTTATTTTTAACGAAGGCGATCATGAGGAGTTAGTACTTGTGAAAGATATTCCTTTTTATTCTATGTGTGAACACCATTTAGTTCCATTTTACGGTAGAGCACATGTTGCATATATACCTAGAAATGGTAAGTTAACAGGTTTATCAAAACTTGCTAGAGTTGTTGACACAGTTGCAAAAAGACCTCAGTTACAAGAGAGGTTGACATCGGCAGTGGCAGATGCTATTGTTAATAAGCTGGACCCTCAAGGGGTGCTTGTGGTTGTTGAAGCAGAACATATGTGTATGACCATGAGAGGTGTGAAAAAGCCGGGTAGTCAAACAATCACATCGGCAGTGAGAGGTATCTTTAAGAAGGATGCGAGATCGCGTGCTGAAGCCATGGCTTTGATTAATTTTGGGAAGTAATTATGAATATAAAAAAATCTTACGATAAAAGAACTTTGCCTTGTAGAGAATTTGATATTACCATTGGAGAAAGAACATTGGTAATGGGCATTTTAAATGTAACACCAGATTCGTTTTCAGATGGTGGTAGTTTTAATAGTGTAAGTCATGCACTAAACCATGCTATTGCAATGGTTAAAGAAGGTGCGGACATTATAGATGTTGGTGGAGAATCGACTCGACCAGGCTCAGAAGAAGTAAGTGCAAAAGAAGAAATAAAAAGAGTGGTTCCTGTTATTCAGGAATTAAAACGCTTTATAAATAAACCGATTTCAATAGATACGTATAAGTCGAGTGTTGCAGATGCAGCATTAGAAGCGGGAGCAAACATTATTAACGATGTCTGGGGTTTTCAGAAAGATCCAGAAATTGCTGAGGTTGCTGCTCATTACAATGTTCCAGCAATTTTAATGCATAATCAAGAGACAACAGAATACAGTAAAGATATCATTGAATCAATGGTAGACTTTTTTAATGTTTCTATAGAGATTGCATTAAAAGCAGGTGTTAAAAAGGAAATGATTATTTTAGACCCTGGTATTGGATTCGGAAAAACTGTTGAGCAGAATTTAGAAGTGATGAAAAGACTTGATGAGCTACAAGTACTTGGTTATCCAATTTTACTAGGTATATCTAGAAAATCTATTATAGGTAAAACACTGGATTTACCAACACATGATAGACTTGAAGGGACACTTGCTTTAAACTCAATTGGTATTCAAATGGGTGCAGAAATTATACGTGTACATGATGTAAAGGAGAATATTAAAATAGCTCAAATGATAGATGCAGTGGTGAGACTATGAGTGATAAAATTTTAATGAAACATATGGCTTTTTTTGGTTATCATGGTGTATTTGAAGAAGAAAATCGTTTAGGACAGAAGTTTTTTGTTGATGCAACGTTAGAGTTAGATACAAAGCCAGCAGGCCTTAGTGATGACATGAACCTAAGTGTGAGTTATGGCGATGTTTATGAAGTTATAAAAGAAATAGTCGAAGGCAAACCTTTTAACTTATTAGAAGCACTTGCAGAGAATATTGCGAGTGAAGTTTTAGGTAGATTTTCCTTGATTCAGGGTATAGAAGTAACTGTAAAGAAACCAGAAGCACCTGTTCCAGGTATTTTTGATTATTTTGGTGTGGAGATTTATAGGAAACGTGATGCATAAAGTATATTTAAGTTTAGGAAGTAATATTGGCGACTCTGTGAATTACTTGGATAAGGCTGTGGATATTTTAGATAAACATGAACTTATCCACAATATAAAAGTTTCTTCATATTATCAAACTGATCCAGTTGGTTATTTGGACCAAGATGTTTTTGTAAATATAGCTGTATGTTTAGAGACTGACTTGTCTCCGTATGAATTATTAGAAGTATGTCAAGAAATTGAAGAAGCACTTGAACGTGTACGTGTAGTTAGATGGGGACCAAGAACCATCGATGTCGATATCATTTTATTTGATGATGTTCAGATGACGGATGAAAAACTAACTATTCCTCATCCGAGAATGCATGAACGAGCATTTGTTTTGGTGCCAATCGCAGAGTTAGATAATACATTAATTGTATTAAATAAGTCAATTAAGTCACTTATAGATTTAGTTGATTCATCTGGTGTAAGGAAGTTATAATGGACAGAAAAGTATTAAAGAACCATGAGAAAATTACATTTAAAATTAGAGATCTGGAAATAGGAGGTAGTAGACCCATTATTATCGCAGGTCCATGTTCTGTAGAATCTCGTGAGCAAATCATTGAAACAGCTAAAGCCTTGAAAGCAATTGGTGTGGATATGCTTAGAGGTGGTGTATTTAAGCCTAGAACCAGTCCTTATGCTTTTCAAGGATTAGGACTTGAAGGTTTAAAGTATTTAAAAGAAGCCAGTGAAATTACAGGTTTACCAATTATTACAGAATGTATGGAGGAAAAATACTTAGAGACTGTTTCTAAGTATGCTGATGTCATTCAAATTGGATCAAGAAATATGTACAACTATCCGCTTTTAAAGGCTGTTAGTAAAATGGATAGACCAGTAATGTTAAAAAGAGGTATCAGTGCTACCATCAAGGAATGGATTATGAGTGCAGAGTATCTTGCTTCAGAAGGCAAAAAGAATATTATTTTATGTGAACGTGGTGTTAGAGGTGTGGATACTTATACACGTAATCTACTAGATTTAACTGCAGTTCCGATAATGAAGCATGAGACAGGATTACCTGTGTTTGTTGATCCAAGTCATGGTATTGGTATTAGAGAATTAATCTTACCGATGAGTAAGGCTGCTGTAGCATGTGGTGCAGATGGTTTGATGATTGAAGTGCATATTAATCCAGATGAAGCATTATGTGATGGAGAACAGTCATTAACTATAGAACAGTATAAAGAACTATATGAAGTCATTACCAAATAGGTGGTGTCTTTTTTTTGTAAAATAAAAACAAAATTATTCATGTTATTATACCTATGGAGGCTACAATTAATGATATTAGTCTGTAGCTACATAAGAATAGAGATAGATTGATTGTAGTTGATGAAAGAGAGAATTGTAAATTAATGAAGTATAAGATTATTCATAAAAAATAACAAGACATTGATTCTATTTGGTGAGTTGGTTATTTGAATGGATTTTGGGAGGGATACAAATGAAAATGATAAAAGAAAAGGATACAATGCATGAAGTATTTAAAAGCTACAATGAACTAGAGAATGTTTTGGAACTGTATAGATTCGAAGATCCAAGCGGATTTATGGTTATTAGAAGAACAGGTGATTGCTTTAAAATTAGGATTTCTGCTCAAACTGAAATAACTGATTTAGATGAGATTAAGCAAGTGCTAAAACCATATATTAAAGGAAAAGTTTATATGATCTTAGATGTTAATCAGGAATTACTCTGTGATTATATTGAATCACAGGGTGTAAAACTGTGGTTTGGATATTATGATATGAGTATTGAGTCGTATGACTATAAAATGACTTCTGGTGAAATTAAAGGATACGAAGGTAAAGATGATTGCTATAGTCATATATTGGGTAAAGCATTTGAGCCTATGAGAACACTTCATGGATTTGAACCATTTGATTGGTATGCTGCAAATCCTGAAGAGGGTAAAAAGGAGTTTTTGGAAGCACATGAAAAGAATAATTTCTATAGTTACTATGTAGAAGATAAGCTAGTGGGTGTTGGTATTGTCATTGATAATATGATTGATGTAATTGGGATAGAGCCAAACTTACAGAAAAAAGGCTATGGTAGGCAACTCTTAAGAGGGGTGGTGAATGATATGCTTAAAAAAGATATAAAAAAGATTGAAATTGGTGTGGTTGAAAGCAACCAGCATGTATATAAATTATACAGTGATGAGGGTTTTAAGACCGACTGTCATTCAAGAATGTATAAAAATTATTAGAGCATCTCATATGAGATGCTCTTTTAAATATTAGTTACCTGTTGACATTGGCTCGATGCCTGATGAGAAGTACTTTAAGAATGGATTATTCTTATCAATATAAATAGTTGTACTTTCATCTAATGCATTATCATATGCCTCTAACATTCTCCAGAACTCATAGAATTCAGGATCCTTGTTAAATGCATTTGCATAAATTTGTACCGCTTCAGCATCTGCTTCACCCTTAACTCTAGCTGCTTCTTCAATAGCTGCGGCTTCAATAGAAGCAGCTTCTAAATTAACGCTAGAAATAGTTTCAGCATAAATTTTTTGACCATCAGCTCTGTAACCAGCAGCAACGGCATTTCTTTCTGCATTCATTTTATTAAAGACAGAAGCGTAGTTACTTGCAGGAACGCCAACTCTATAGATTTCTAAGTCTCTTATAACGATACCTGTATTTTTTATTTTTTCATTATAGCTATGCATCTTTTCTTCTAATGCAGTGTATAAAACTTCTTTATCAGTTAAAAACTCATCGCTATCAAGATTATTAATTAATGCAATGATATCGGCATAAAGTGTTTCATCAATTCTACTATTTGCCTTTTGAGTTGTTTTGTAGTTTGTAGCAAATAAACCAGGGTGAGTAATTTCCCATTGAGCATATAGCTCAACTTCAAATTTCACTTTATCTCTTGTAGTTACTTGACCTGTATTAGATACATATGTTAAAAGTTTACTTGTGTATTTATCAACTTCTGTGATAAAAGGAATCTTAAAGAATAATCCTTTTTTGTTCACAACTTCAACATTTCTAAATCTAGGATCAAGTTTGTTGATTTCTACAGCATCTTGATTATTTGTATCAACAATAACTTCTTTGGTGTCATTGAATATTTTTACAACAGCCATTTCATCTTGTTCAACAGTATAGATGAACATATTTGCTGTTACAAGTAAAAGAACTAACAATGCTCCGAGTATAATTCTAAAAACAGGAATTTTCTTTGTTGGTCTAATTGGCTTCACATTATCAGTAAATGGTGCGCCATTGTTTTGACCGAAATTTGGTGTTTTATTATCTGTCATATCGCGCCTCCTAATTTAATGATCCTGGACCAAGTGGTAAGACTTCTAACACATTACCAGTTGAATCTAAATCAATGATGAACTTCTTATCTGTTCTAGACATAACTTTTTCCATCGTTTCGATGTATAAACGTCTAGCTGTAATATCTTTAGATACTTCATACTTTTCTAAAATTTGCTCGAATGCTAGTACATCACCTTTTGCTTGTGCTACTTTTGTTTCTTTATAAGCTTTTGCATCATTGATTAGAACTGTTGCATCAGCATTTGCCTTAGGGATCTTCTCATTATAATATTTCTGAGCATCTAATTCTAATTGATCTTTTTCGTTTCTTGCGATATTTACACCATCATAAGCTTCTTGAACTTCGTCAGGTAGTAATACATCTGTTAATTTAACACTGTCAACTTTTACACCTAAACCATAAGTATTTAGTTTTGCTTGCAGTTCAGGTAATACTTCTACAGCGATATCATCTTTTTGAACAAGTGAGATATCAAGTGGTTTATTTTGCATATTTCTTCTTAGAACAGATTCAAATGCCAAACGAATCGTACCTGTTGGATTGTCACAGTTAAATAGATATGCTTCTGCATCTGTAATTCTATATTGAACAATGGCACCAACATCTACCATATATCCACCTTTAGTTAAGATAATTCTTTCTTCATCTACATCTGTATACGTTGCCGCCTGATTCGTAGTAGCTTCTGTTGCAATAGCATAGCCATATTGAATAGACTGTACTTCGTTCACGTTAATAGGTGTCATTCTATCAATTACTGGTATCTTGAAGTGAATACCTGGATCTTCAACGATTTGAACAACTTCGCCAAATCTCTGAATAACAGCCTGCTCTTCTACACCAAGCGTATAAAAGCCGTTCATTCCTATGAAGCCAACAATTGCAACGATGACTACAATAACAACGACGTTTGCTATGGTTCTTTCCATAATGCCTCCTTATGTTTTACGTTATCCCTAATTATATCATAGTTTTTATCCAAAAAAATCGCAACTAAACCCTTATAACATTTATAGTCTTTTAATAAGTCGCAAATAAGTGTAAACTTATACTAAAGGAAGTGTTTATATGACAAAAAAGAATTTTATCGTTGATGTATTAGGGAGATTTAAAAACCATCATATAGAATCGTTTGCTTCTCAGATTGCTTTCTATATTATGTTGTCAATTTTCCCCTTTTTAATTTTATTGCTAATGTTTTTAACCAACGTTTCTGTTAGCTATTCTGAAGAAATGAGTATGATTTATCGAATGATACCTGAAGCTGCTTCTTCAGTAATACAGGATTATCTGGTGTATTCTCAGCAGTTTTCAGATAGTGTCTATTCACCTATATTAATAGCTTCGATATGGATGTCTTCAAATGCTGTAATTGCACTTATGAAGGCCGTAAATGTGGCTTACGATATTGAGGAAACTAGAAACTACTTTATAAGAAAATTTATTGCGATTGTATGTACTTTAATGATTATTGTTTTGATTATAGTTTCATTAATTATCCCGAATTTAGGGACTGAATTTTTGATCTTTTTACGTAAGTATATTCAAATACCTGAAATCAATATACAGTTGGTAAATCTCTTAAGAATTGTATTGAGTATTGGTGTATTCTCTTTTATTTTAGGTGCCTTGTATTTTATTGTTCCTAATAAAAAAGTTGGCTTTAAGGAAGTTATACCTGGAACCATTTTTTCTTTTTTTGGACTAACATTGACCTCTAGATTATTTGCTTATTTTGTTGCTGAGTTTAGCCAATACTCCTTGGTTTACGGCTCTTTAGCAGCTGTTATTATATTGATGATTTGGTTATTTTTATGTGGTTTGATCTTAATGATAGGTGGAGAAATTAATGCTATAAAAAATCAAGGTCTTAAACAAAACAAGGAAATTTAATAAATATGCTTGACAATGATTATTTATACTGATATTATCGGTTACAATATAAAAAAACAATGACGGAGAGCATAAGGACAAACGCTTCAAGAGAGTCGATGGTTGGTGTGAATCGATAGGGTTTTAATTATTTCTCGCTCCTGAGTAGTATATCTGAAATAAAGTAGGATATGACGGTTGGTTGCGTTATAAACTTTTTAAGTGGTAAGTAATTACAATTAAGGTGGTACCGCGGGTTATACTCGTCCTTTTATTAAGGACGAGTTTTTTTATTTGTGATAAATTCAAAATTTTTAGAAAACTATTTTAATTGGCTTTATTATTTTTATCACCAACTGTAAAAAAATCTTAAAAAAGGAGGTATATGGCATGAAACGAATTAAAATATTTGATACAACTTTGCGTGATGGTGAGCAGTCACCTGGATGCAGTATGAACATTGAAGAAAAAGTAGAGGTGGCTAAACAATTAGAAAAGCTGGGTGTAGATGTAATTGAAGCTGGTTTTGCTATTGCCTCAGAAGGGGATTTTAAAGCAGTAAGAGCTATTGCAAGAGAAGTAAAAACTTGTACAGTTGCTAGTCTTGCTAGAGCAACAAAAGTAGATATTGATAGAGCTTATGAAGCTGTAAAAGATGCAAATCATCCAAGAATACATACGTTTATAGCAACATCAGATTTACATTTGGAATACAAACTTAAAAAAACAAAAGAAGAGATTATAGCAATTACTCGTGAAATGGTTGGTTATGCAAAATCACTTTGTCATGACATTGAATTTTCTTGTGAAGATGCAACGAGATCGAACCATTATTTTATGATTAGTGTAATTGAGGCGGCAATTGAGTCTGGAGCAACAACTATCAACATTCCAGATACTGTTGGGTACACTACTCCAAATGAATATTATGATTTGATTAAATTTATCAAAGAGAATACAAAAGGTATTGATGCTGTTAGTATTTCAGTTCATTGTCATAACGATTTAGGAATGGCTGTAGCCAACAGTATAGCGGCTGTAGCAGCTGGTGCAGATCAAGTAGAATGTACGGTTAATGGTATTGGAGAACGGGCTGGAAATGCAGCTTTAGAAGAAATTGTTATGGCTATGAAAACTAGAGGAGATATTTATGATTTTGAGACAGGTATTTCAACTCAGGAAATTGTAAAGACGAGTGAATTGGTGAGCTATATAACAGGAGTGAAAGTTCAACCGAATAAAGCAATTGTAGGTGCGAATGCATTTGCACATGAATCGGGGATTCATCAACATGGTGTTATAAATAACAGAATGACTTATGAAATCATGACACCTGAGTCGATAGGACTTAGAGAGAATAGTTTGGTATTAGGCAAACATTCAGGTAAACACGCATTTAAGGATAAGCTAAACAAGTTAGGCTATGAATTGAATGAAATGGAGCTAAATAGAGCATTTATCGAGTTTAAAGATTTGTTAGATAAGAAGAAGAAAGTCTATGACACCGATATAGTTGCCATTATAAGAAATGAGACGATTCCTTATGATGAAATAGTGAAATTACATGCTTTCAATATACATTCTAGCACTGAAACGGCTACTTCTGCCTCAGTAAAACTACAAATTGAAGATGAATTTTATGAGAATGTTGAAATGGGCGATGGTCCAGTAGATGCAGCCTTTAAGGCAATCCAGAGAACTATCGGAGTTATGATTCCGCTGAGCAAGTATCAGATTAATGCAATTACAGAAGGAAAGGATGCCCAAGGTGAAACTGTTGTTAAAGCAGAGTATGATGGCTTGGAATTTACAGGACATGGTTTAAGTACTGATATCATTGAGTCAAGTATTGAGGCATATATTTCTGTTATAAATAAAATAATGAAAGATTCAGTTATATACAATGAAATGAAGGAACGTCTAGAGCAAGTAAAAGTAATCGGTGGGGTGAGTTAAATGGGAATGACAATGACACAGAAAATAATGGCAGCTCATACAAATGAGACTGTCAAAGTAGGAGAATATATTTATTGTGATTTAGATATGGTGTTAGGAAATGATATTACTGCTCCAGTCGCTATTGAGGGGTTTAATGAACTGAATAGACCAGTTTTTCATAAATCTAAGGTGGCGCTTGTTCCTGATCACTTTACGCCCAATAAAGATATAAAATCTGCTGAGCAATGCAAAATTGTAAGAGACTTTGCCTTAAAACATGAGATAGAACATTACTTTGAAATTGGAGAAATGGGCATCGAACATGCTTTACTACCAGAAAAAGGATTAGTTAAAGCTGGAGATATGATTATTGGCGCAGATTCACATACTTGTACATTTGGAGCTTTAGGAGCATTTTCTACTGGTGTTGGAAGTACTGATCTTGGATGCGCTATGGCAACGGGAAAGTGTTGGTTTAGAGTACCAGATGCTATAAAAATTATAATCAAAGGTGAGAAACAAGGTCATGTGAGTGGGAAAGATATCATATTATGTTTAATTGGTAAAATTGGTGTGGATGGAGCAAGATACAAATCATTGGAGTTTACAGGAGAAGGCATTTCCAGTTTAACAATGGATGACAGATTTACAATATCTAATATGGTCATTGAAGCAGGTGCAAAAAATGGGATATTTCCAGTAGACGAAAAGACAAAAGCTTATATGGATGAAAAAGGGTTGGATTACACCATTTACGAAGCCGATACAGATGCAGAATATATAGAAGAAATAGTGATTGATTTAAATACTTTAGAACCACAAGTCGCTAAACCTCATTTGCCATCTAATACAGTAAGCATTTTTGATATTGAAAAAATATATGTTGATCAAGTAGTTATTGGTTCTTGTACAAATGGGAGAATATCAGATATTAAAGCTGCTGCAGATGTCTTGAGAGGTAATCGTGTTAAAAAGGGGATGAGATTAATCGTTTTTCCAGCAACACAGAAAATATACCTCGAAGCTATGGAAATGGGGTACCTTAAAGATATTATCGAAGCAGGAGGTATCGTTTCTACACCGACTTGCGGTCCTTGTTTAGGTGGACATATGGGAATTTTAGCAGCGGGTGAAAAGTGTCTTGCGACTACCAATCGAAATTTTATTGGGAGAATGGGACATAAAACTTCAGAAGTTTATCTCGCTAGTCCAGCAATTGCTGCAGCCACAAGTATTGAAGGTTTTATTACTTTACCAGGAGGTTATGATGAATAAACTACACATATATGGCGATCATATTGATACAGACATAATTATTCCAGCGCAGTACTTAAATGTACATGATCCTGCGGAATTAAAAATTCATTGTATGGAAGCAGTAGATGAATCATTTAGTGATAGAGTTGCTGTTGGGGATATAATGATTGCTGGTGAAAACTTTGGATGTGGTTCATCTAGAGAACACGCACCTGTAGTAATAAAAGAATCTGGTATTTCTTGTGTCATTGCAAAATCCTTTGCAAGAATATTCTTTAGAAATGCCTTTAATATTGGTCTACCTGTAATTGAATCAACGGAAATCGTTGAAGATATATCACTTGAGGATAAACTGTTTATTGATTTTAATAGTGGTGAAGTGTTTAATGAAACTAAAAATAAGACATATGAAATACCTAGATTTCCGGATTTTATGATGGCGCTTATTCAAGCGGGAGGTGTTATATCTTATATAAAGGAGAATGATGATGTATAAAATAGCTGTATTAAGAGGTGATGGGATTGGTCCTGAAATTATCGATCAGAGTTTAAGAGTTTTGAATTATATTGAAGAAAAATATCAATTGGACTTTGATATAAGGTATGCACATTTTGGTGGAAAAGGAATTGATGAAGAAGGTCACCCCTTTCCTGATAGCACAAAAGAGATGGTTGATTGGTCAGATGCAGTACTTCTAGGAGCAGTTGGTGGTCCTAAATGGGACAATGCAATACATAGGCCTGAACATGGGTTATTATCATTAAGAAAACATTTAGGGGCTTATTGCAATTTAAGACCAATAATAACTTTTGAAGCACTAAAAAAGATGTCACCATTAAAATTGGAAGAAGATAAGCAAATTGACTTATGCTTTGTAAGAGAATTAACAGGTGGTATTTACTTTGGTGAAAAAGAACGTATCGGAAATATGGCATATGATAAAAAACAATACGAATCCTATGAAATACAACGTATTGCAAAAAAAGCATTTGAACTGTGTAAGAAAAGAAATGGGAAAATGTGTTCCGTTGATAAAAGTAATGTCCTAATGAGTTCGAAGCTTTGGCGTGAAGAAGTTACCAATATGAGTAAAGACTATGATGTTAATCTAAGTCATATGTATGTAGACAATGCAGCTATGCAACTGATCATGAATCCATATCAGTTTGATGTTATTCTAACTGGTAATATGTTCGGCGATATTCTTTCAGATGAAGCAAGTGTACTTGCAGGATCTATTGGTGTTTTGCCGTCTGCTTCTATTGGAGATGATAAGGGATTGTATGAGCCAATTCACGGTTCTGCACCAGATATAGCTGGTGAGGACATCGCAAATCCAATTGGTATGATTATGTCTATTGCAATGATGTTTCAAAATAGTTTTGAGCGTACAGATATCTATGATTTTATTTATGACAATGTCAATAAGACGTTGCATGAAGGTTATGGCACTGTAGATCTTAAACTAGATAAAAGAGTTACTACAACAGAATGGACGGATAAATTAATTAAGAGTATGAAAGAAGATGCTGATTCCTAAGAATCAGTTTTTTTGTTGTTATCTAAGACGATTGAAATCTTTAAATATTAGGATGTTATTAAATGATATTTAAATGGCATTATTTATGTTGACTTAAACTGTATGAATGTATATAATACAGTTGGCTGTGTATTACATAGGGTAATACAGTTAGTTGATACTCATAGTTAATATCCCCTTAAGAGTTTTTTAATAATTATCATAGGTTAATTTGTTAAAATTATTTTGGGTTCATATGAAACTTTTTTCAGATGCTTTGCGTCTAATTATATAAGGGTTTGGAGGTGAGGAAGATCAAAAAGGAAGTCGTAATTGAAGTTAAAGATTTAAGGAAAGTTTTTAGACTTGGTAAAGAAAAGGTAGTTGCTATTAATAAGATGGATTTCGAGATTAATAAAGGAGAAATCTGTTGTATTTTGGGTACTTCTGGATCTGGTAAATCAACGCTCCTCAATATGATGGCGGGCTTAGAAAAGCCTACCAAGGGTTATGTTAAAATTCTTGGAAGAGAAGTGACGAAGATGAATGAAAAAAAATTAGCAATATTTAGACAAAATAATATTGGTTTTATTTTTCAGTCATACAATCTTATGAATGCTTTAACAGCAATAGAAAATGTTAGTTTGCCACTTGTTTTTAGAGGTGTTTCTAGAAATCGAAGAAAACAAGAAGCAACCAAATTGTTAAAAGCAGTAGGTTTAGAAAGTCATTTAAAACACAAACCGACACAAATGTCTGGTGGACAGCAGCAACGTGTTGGTATTGCAAGATCGTTTGTTGGCAATCCTAAAGTAATATTTGCTGATGAACCAACTGGAAACTTGGATTCTAAAACTTCAGATGAAGTTTTACAATTAATGGAGAGCATTGTAAAAGAGAAGGAACAAGTTCTAGTTATTGTTACACATGATCGTTCTGTAACAAAATATGCGGATAAAATCATTCATGTATTGGATGGTAATATCCAGCAGGTTGAGATTATTGAGAGAAAAAATGAGAGTACAAAGGGAGAAGAGGAGATTAAGCATGAAGAGAAATCAGTTTAGGAAGTCATTTGTGATTTTCCTTGTTTTTGTGATGATGTTTAACTTAAGTGTTTTCGCAGGTTCAAACAGTGATTTTGAAGTAAGTGGCACTAAAGTGACATCAGGTAGTATTAATGTTGGTGAAGTATTTATATATGAATTAAGAATTACAGCTATATCAGATGTAACGAATGTTCAAGCACAATTCTCTGGTGACGTGGAAGTTGCTAGTGGTGGAGATGTTGATTTTGGAGATTTTACAGCTGGTCAAACAATTGAAAAATCAATTGCCTTAAGAAATAAAGGTACTGGTAATGATATGAGTATCTACATCTATGGGGATAATAATAAAGCTATCGTAGAGAATGTTGAATTAAAAGGGTTAGATAATAACAGTAGTGGTTCAAATAATGATACAAATACTGATAGATATTATCCTGATTTTAGTTTGCAGTTTGGATCGAAAATACCAGTATTTACAGCTGGTCAATCTAAAAGGTTTACTTTTGAGTTAGAAAATATTTCTGAATTTTCTTCTAAAAATACTTTTGTAAAATTTGAGATAGATGAAGATTCACCTTTTGATGATTCAAATAACAATCTTATTTCTTCGAAGATTACTTTAAATCGTAAGGCAGCAAAAGATATTACATTTACTGTTGATACGAAAGCAAGTGCACAAAGTGGTTTCTACACGATTCCAGTGACAATTACTTACCAAAATGTATATGGTGTAGAAAAGACAATGGAAAAGAGACTTCAAGTAGAAGTTGTAAACAATTCAATTGCACCGACTGTTGTTATTTCGGATATGAAGATTAAAAATGCTGTATTAACACCAGATACTTCTGATGTGATATTACTAGAGCTTAAGAACTTAGGAACTTTAGATATTAAAAATTTATCTGCGACACTTGAAGGTCTTAAAATGGATGGTATTACTTTAGATGCCGAAACTCCAACGAAAATTGTAGATTTAATTGATGCTAATGGTACAGGTTTTGTAACTTATAAAGTGAACATTTCTGATAAACTAAAAGATGAAAATGTAGAGTTATCATTGAAGTTGGTTTATTATGATGAGAATGGTACAAAATATGATCCTGTAGTACCTGTATATTTAGATATTCTTCAGCAAGGTGGCGATTTATATGATTTAGGTTTTAAAGTTACTTCAAAACCAAATACAGTTGTACCTGATTCTGAATTTAAAATTTCATTCGAGTTAACAAATGATACACCAGTTGTTCAAGACTTGATGATTTCGATGAATGCAGATTCTGGTTTAGTATTTAAAACACAACCGATTACATCAGTAAAAGACTTACAGCCTAACGAAACTAGAACATTTACTTATACAGTAATTGCAAATAAAAATGTAACATCAAATAATTATCCTGTATATGCGAATATATCTTATTTAAACGATGACTCAATTGTAAGAAAAGAATACATGGGAGTTTATGTAGATGGTGAAAGTAACAACAGCTCAAAGCCAAAAATTATTATTGATGAGTATAACTTTGGTAAAGATGTAATTCTTGCTGGCGAGACTTTTGATTTAGATGTTGTATTCTTTAACACTTCTAATACAATGGGTATCCAGAATGCTAAAGTTTCAATTACTTCTGATGAAGGGGCATTTGTACCAGTAAACGCTGCAAGTTCTTTCTACATAGAAACAATTGGTGTAAAAGAGAAAGTAACACATACAATTACTTTAAAGGCTAAATCTGATTTAAATGTTAAAACATATAATGTAACAGCTGATATTGAATATGAAGATAGTAATGGTAATTCATACGATAAGAGTGATAACCCTTACAAAGCTTCTGAGAATATGTCTATTCCAGTTATGCAAGAATTAAGACTTGAAGTAGAAGATATTAATGTTGCGGAGTTTGTACCAGTAGGACAACCTTTTGAAATGTACGTTGAGTTTTTCAATATGGGTAAATCACCTCTTGAAAATACAATGGTAACAACATCAGGGGATTTTGAAGTATTAGATGGAAAATATTTTGTTGGTACATTTAATGCTGGATCAAATGATTATTATTCGTGTCAGATTTTACCTTTAGTAGAAGGTCCACAAACTGGCGTAATTACATTTGAATTTGAAGATGCAGTAGGAGAAAAACATTCTATTACAAAAGAGTTTTCTTTTGAAGGAATGCCAATGCAAGAAGAAAACTTCGAAGAATTTCCTCCAATGGATGGAAGCGGTGAATTCCCTATGGAAGAAGAAAACGGAAAAGGATTCCCATGGTTACCAGTAAGTATCATTCTTGTTATTGTAGTAATTGTAACAGTTATTGTTGTTAAGAAAAGAATTCAAAAGAAAAAGGAGATGGCGTTAGATGAGTAGTCTTGACCTAATGTTAATGGGGATAAAGAACCTATGGCGTAGAAAGACTCGAACCATTTTAACCGTTTTAGGTGTGGTTATCGGTACCACAGCTATCGTAGTGATGTTGTCTCTAGGATTTGGACTTCAAAGAGCACGAGATGAGCAAATAGAAATGATGGGTGGTTTAACCACTATTGAAGTTCAGAAACCTTGGAGTTATGAATCTAGAGATGGCAAACCCAATGAGGATCAAGTTTACCTAGATGAAGAAGCTGTTGATTTATTTAAAAGTTTTGATCATGTTGAAGGTGTTTTGGCAACAAAGCGTACAAATATTCAACTGAGGATTGGTAAGAAGCAATCTTGGGCAGATGTTTTAGCTGTAGACTTTGAAGCATTGAGAACTTTTGGCTACGAATTAGATACGGGTGAATGGCCTGGTGAACTTGATAAAAATACTATGGTTGCTGGAGCAAATACCAATATGAACTTCTATGATCCTATGTCTAGAGGTGGTTATATGGATGAAGGCGAAGGTGAAGACATCATGGGAGGCAATCTTAAATGTTTCCTAGATGGTGAATGGTATGGCGATGGTAAGAAAAAACGTCCTTTTAAAATGAATGTTTCAGGTATCTTAGTAGGTAAAGGTGGCTGGGAAGATAATACTTCTTATATGAGTTTTTACGCATATGATAAATTAAAAGAAGCAGATCAAAAGAAATATGGTTCAGGTGAACGTGAAAGAAAGAAACCAGGAACCAAAGAAGATAAGTACGATACTATCAAAGTAAAGGTAGATGATCTAGAAAATGTTCTTGTAATCCAGCAACAGATTAAAGATATGGGTTATGAAGCTTGGTCAAATGCTGAATGGCTTGAAGGTGAGCAAAATCAAGCCTTGATTATTCAAGCTGTATTAGGTGGTATTGGTGGAGTTTCATTATTAATCGCAGCTATAGGTATTACCAATACAATGATTATGTCAATCTACGAAAGAACTCGAGAAATTGGTGTTATGAAAGTGCTTGGAGCAAAGTTAAAAGATATTAAGAATCTGTTCTTGTTCGAAGCCGCATTAATTGGTTTAATTGGTGGGACTGTTGGTCTTGGACTAAGTGTGTTAGTCTCCAAGATTATCAATAAAGTTGCTGGTAACATGATGGGTGAGTTTATGAGTTCTGGGATATCATTTATTCCAATGTACCTTATGGTAGCTGCTCTTGTATTCTCAACGCTCATTGGTATTATCTCTGGATATTATCCTGCAAGAAGAGCGATGAAGTTAAGTGCATTAAAGGCAATTTCAACAAATTAAAATCCGCATTGCGGATTTTCTTTTATCACAGATAATTATTTAGCAATTTACTTTGATTGAAAGTTGACAACTCATGAGATTGGTATATAATAAATATAAATAAGTTAAAGCTTTGATTGAGATTAGTAGATTAATGAAGCGTTTTAGAGAGTCAAGGGTTGGTGGAACTTGATACGAGTGAATTATTTGAATGGACTCATGAGTTTGACATTGAAAATAGTAGATGTCAACGGGTAACTCCGTTATCAGATTTGAGTGGAATTTCAATTAGAGTGGTACCGCGGAAGTATGCTTTCGTCTCTTTCAGAGACGGGAGCTTTTTTTATAAGGAGGATTAATATGGAGAAGAAGGTTATATTTAGTGGTATTCAGCCATCAGGTAAATTAACGTTAGGGAATTATTTAGGAGCTGTAAGAAACTGGGGTAAGCTTCAAGACGAGTATGATTGCTTTTATTGTATTGTAGATATGCATGCGATGACACAGTATCAAGTTCCTAAAGATTTAAGGAAACAAACATTAGAAGGATTGGCAATGCTTCTAGCATGTGGTCTAGATCCAGAAAAAAATACACTATTCATTCAATCGCATGTTCCTGCCCATGCAGAAGCAGCATGGTTAATGTCTTGTATGACATATTTCGGTGAATTAAGCAGAATGACTCAATTTAAAGATAAATCTGCTAGACAAAGTGACAATATTAATGCAGGTCTATTTACCTATCCTGTATTAATGGCGTGTGACATATTACTATATCAAGCAGACTTAGTACCTGTAGGGAGTGATCAAAAGCAACACATTGAATTAACAAGAGATGTTGCGGAAAGATTTAATAACAGATATAGTCCAACTTTTGTAGTACCTAAGCCATACATAGCTAAAGTAGGTGCTAAGATTATGTCGTTACAAGAACCTGAAAAGAAAATGTCAAAATCAGATGAAAATGACAATGCAAATATTTATCTGTTAGATTCACCAGAGGTAATCAAAAAGAAGTTTAAGCGAGCTGTGACTGATTCAGTAGGTGTGGTTCAATTAAAAGATGATCAACCTGGAATTAAGAATCTTATTTCAATTTATTCAGTATGTAAAAACATCACAGAGGAAGAGGTTGTTGAGAGATTTAATGGCGAAGGTTATGGCGTTTTTAAGGATGCTGTTGCAGATGCAGTTATTGAGGTATTAAAACCTGTTCAAGATAAATTCTATGAACTGATGGATAATAAAGCATACTTAGAAGAAGTATATAAAAATGGTGCTGAAAAAGCGGAAAGAGTTGCTAGAAAAACATTAAGAAAAATGTATAAGAAAGTAGGATTTATTCCTAGATAGGAGCTTTCGGTGGTTAACAAACATTATGTAGAGGTTAAGAGTATAAAAAAGAATACTGGATTACCGGATACATATTTTGTATCTAAGTTTGGATTTTCGCCTTATAAGGCTTGTCAGCATGGCTGTAAATACTGTGATGGCCGTTCTGAAAAGTATTATGTAGAAGGTGATTTTGAAAAAGATATAACCATTAGAAAAAATATACCAAATGTACTTGAAGCATCTTTAAAGAAGTTTAGAGAAAGAGGTATCATTGGCATCAGCTCAGGAGTCAGTGATCCTTATCAACCTATAGAAATAAAAGAACGATTAATGGTTGAATGTGCTGAGATTATCAGTCACTATAAGTATCCAGCTATGCTATTTACAAAATCCAATATGGTTTTAAGAGACATTGACTTATGGGAAGAGGTTCATAAGAAAGCTGGATTTACACTTATGATGTCTATAGTTTATCCAAACGATGATATTAGAAAGCACTTTGAACCCTATACAAGTTCTGTAGAACAGAGACTAAAAACATTAAAGGCATTTAAAGACCGTGGCATGAGCGTTGGGGTTTTAGCAATGCCTTTATTGCCGTTTTTGACTGATTCATCAGATCAAATGGAAAGAATGATGAAAAACTATGATGAAATAGGTGTAGATGTAGTAATGCCAGGGGGAATGACACTTAGGCCAGGTATTAACAAGAAAACCTATTTTGATGTAATTGATGAATATTACCCTCACCTAAAAGATCAGTATTTTGATTTATATAGTGAAAACATGCAATCAGGCTCACCAAGAAAGTGGTATGCAGAAAAAGTGCATCGTAGGTTTTCTAGCATTATCCATAAACATAATACTCCAGAGTACATTCCACACAGACTTTATAAGAATCGTATGCCTGTTTATGATGAAATTTACATTTTAATGACTCATATGATTAAGCTTTATGACAAACGTGGCGTTAATGTTGATGCGCTTGTACTTGCGAGGAAGAGATATGCAAATTGGCTCACCAACGAAAAGACTTTCTATAATAGACGTAGAAACTTAAGTTTTGATGAACTTGAAAGTAAAGTCATCAATATGCTTGACAATGAGACAATGATGGCGTATTTTCAAAATGAGAAGCTTTTACACTTCTTTAAAAAAGTAATACTAGAACAACAGGTATTAAACTATATCACACTAAAATTAGAAGCTTTGTAGTAGAACTTATTATAGGAGAGCAGTATGTATCGGAATATAGGAGAGTATTATATTAGAAATGGTAAGAGAATACCATCAAATGAGTTTGAGTTGATTCATTCAGAGTTAAAGATTATTTATGAAGTAATACGAGTGATTAATAAAAAACCTCTTTTTTTAGAGGATCATCTTATAAGACTTGAGTCATCTCTAAAGGCCAGTCAGATGCCATCTTGTGTTAAAGATGTTAAGGAGAGTATTTATGCATTAATTGAAATGCATCCAGATTTCGAAAAAAACATAAAAATTGATGTAACCGTTGATGGGTATAGAGTTTACTTTATGGAAAGCTTTTATCCTGAAAAAACTTTGTATCAAAAAGGTGTATCTGTGATTACTGCTAATATTGTGAGAGACAATCCTAATGTAAAACGTCTAAATATGGATTATAAGAAGTCTATCGAAAAAATAAAAGGCAATGCTTTTGAAGTATTATTAGTCAATGAAGAAGGTTTTGTAACTGAAGGTAGCAGAGCGAATCTCGTTTTTGTTAAAGATAAAACCTTATACAGTGCTCCACTAGAAAATATTTTAGTAGGTGTAACGTTTAAAAATGTTTTGAAGATGGCAATTAGTAAAGGCTTTTCTATCGAGTATAATTGTGTAAGAACAGAAGAAATCAATCAAATGGATGCGTGTTTTTTAACGGGGACATCGTTAGGTATACTCCCGATTCATCAGGTGGATGAACATATTTTCTGTTCTGAAAAACATCGTGTTGTGTTAGAATTAAGTCAGGCTTACAATCAAGAAATCAAGGGGGAACAATGAGTGTTGTAGAAAGATTTTTGAAATATGTTAAGATTGATACTATGTCAGATCCAAACTCTGAAACTTGTCCAAGTTCAGAGATTCAAAAGAATTTAGGAGAAATTCTTATAGCTGAGATGAATGAAATAGGTTTATCAGATGTGTATATGGATGAACATGGTTATGTATATGGTACCTTAGAGGGGAATGTTGAGAATAAACCTACAGTTGGTCTAATTGCTCATATGGATACAAGTCCTGATTTTTCAGGTAAAGACGTTAATCCAAAAATTATAGAGAATTATGATGGAAAAGATGTTGTTCTTAGTTCGGAATTAGATATTGTGATGACGACAAAAGATTTTCCTTCATTATTAAAATATGAAGGTCAGACATTAATTACAACAGATGGAACAACTTTATTAGGTGCTGACAATAAAGCTGGTATTGCTGAAATACTTGCAGCAGTAGAATATTTAATAAAACATCCTGAAGTAAAGCATGGTGATGTAAAAATTGGTTTTACACCAGATGAAGAAATTGGTAGAGGGGCTAATTTATTTAACGTAGCTAAGTTTAATGCTGATTTTGCTTATACCGTTGACGGTGGTGAGTTAGGTGGTATTGAATATGAAAACTTTAATGCTGCAAGTGCAAAGGTAGTTATCAATGGTAGAAATATTCATCCCGGCAGTGCAAAAGACAAAATGATCAATGCAGTACATATTGGTAACGAATTATCAACAATGCTTCCAATGGCACAAAGACCTGAACATACGGAATTGTATGAAGGATTTATTCATTTAAACGATTTCAATGCAACTGTAGAACATGGTGATATGTTATTTATCATTAGAGATCATGATATGGAGAAGTTTGAACATAAGAAGAACATTATGAAAGCAGCTGTAGAATATCTAAATATCAAGTATGGAGAAGGTACGGTTGTACTAGATATGAGCGATTCGTATTTTAATATGCGAGAAAAGGTAGTAGAAAAGATGCATATTATTGATACTGCTATAGAGGCAATGAATCAACTAAACATTGAACCTCAAACATTCCCAGTTAGGGGTGGTACTGATGGTGCAAGACTATCGTATATGGGTCTTGTGACACCTAACTTATTTACAGGTGGTGCAAACTTCCATGGTAAGTTCGAGTTCATAGTGAAAGAATCAATGGAAAAAGCTGTAGATGTTATTGTTAAGATTCTTGAAATATATGGTCAGTAGAATTTGTTTTTGAATAAAATAAAAAAGATGGCTAGCCATCTTAAATTTAAAGGTGGTTTATACCACCTTTTATCTTACGATTAAAACAGGTTTTGTAGCATGATGTGCTACTTTATTTGTGACACTACCTAATAAAAATCTTTTTATAGCAGACATACCGTGTGTACACATAATGATGATGTCACAGTCTTCTTCTTCAGAGACTTCAATAATGACTGAAGAGGCATCACCGAATCTACAGAGTTTTTCTACCTTAAACCCTTCAAAGTATTTACTGGCTTCATCTACAATAGGTGAACCGTTGTTTGTACAGGTAACCGTAGGATTCTCTAATGTAAGTGTGTCATTTGCCCAATAAATTGGGGTAATAGGTTCATCAACGTGTAGTATTAATATGGTTGCATCAAACTTTTCAGCCAAGGATTTTGCCATATTATATGATCCACTGGATTCTGATCCATCAACGGGTAAAAGTATTTTCTTCATAACTTCACCTCCTTATTATATTTTTTCCCTTTTTTCAGTAAATCAATCATAAATTAGCATATATTTATAGGAAGTGTTAAAATAGTTAGCGAGGAGCGAGTTATGAGAAATAAGAAAATGATGACAATTAGTATATTTATAAGTTTGGGAATAATATTGAGTTATGTTGAACACTTATTACCAACTCAGTTTATTATGGCAGGTGCTAAACTTGGGTTAGCTAATATTGTGACAGTAACAACATTAGTTTTTTTAGATAAAAAATCTGCTCTGATCATCTTACTATTAAGAGTCTGTCTGGTCTCTTTTCTTTTCTCTGGATTTTCAGGTTTTTTATACAGTTTAGTTGGTGGTCTTTTTAGTTATTGTGTAATGATGCTGATGTTAAAACTTGATTTCAAGGAGGTTACTTTAGTAGGGGTGAGTGTTGTAGGCAGCGTCTTTCATGGCTTAGGACAAGTGATTGTAGCTTCAATACTCTTTTCGAATTATAAAATCTTGTTATACTTTCCAACTCTTTTATTGACAGCTCTTATTACAGGTGTGTTTATTGGTTTAGTTTCTAATTATTTAACTGAAAGAATAAAAAAAGAATATATAATATAAAAATAGCACTTCGAGAGAAGTGCTATTCTTCATCCTTTTCATATTCAAATGTGAACACAGGTTCATCATCTTTATCTCTTGACTGCATTAATAAGATAATACCAATAACAATTAAGATAATAGGGAATACAAAACTACCTTTGAAGCTAAGTAATGTTAAAGCGGTTGATGCGATAGCAAAAGATAAAAATCCAAAGGAAACCCAGAAAATAGGTCTTTCTCTATCACCAAATACATAAAACTGATATAGTCCAACGCCTACAGAACCTAAAAACCATGGCCATAAGTAACTCATATGTTGATAACCGAAAATTGAGCAAATCATGAATATGAGTCCAAATGTGGTTAAAATTCCACCAGGGATAACTAAACCAACAGGTCCATTGTTGTTAAAGTAGTTTAGTTCAAATACAAGACCAGGAACTAAGAAAATTAGTGGCCACAATCTCCAGATAGAAAAACTAAAGTTAATGATGTTTAAAGTGTTTAATAGTACAATGACGCCCATTGCCAATAAGATGATACCTAATATTGAATGATTCTTTCTCATAACAAACCTCCATTTATGTTTTCTTCTAACTCTATTATGACAGAAACTTGCTGAAAATAAATTAAAGAATAATTAGAATTCTATTAGAATAGTAATCCTATGTTGAAAAGGCTAGTCATCTCATGTTAGCATAAAATTAAGGAAGGTGATTTGATATGAAAAAAAGATTAATGCGTTCAAGGACAGATACTAAGATAGCTGGTGTTTGTGGAGGTATAGCAGATTATTTGAATATAGATCCTATGATAGTAAGAATTCTATGGGTAATCTCAGCATTCATTGGTGGACCGAGTATTGGTATTTATATATTATGTGCAATTATTATACCGAAAGAACCTATTCAATCAAAAAATACCATGCAAAATGAAACAATGTATTCTGATTATAAAACAGATGAAGAGTTTGATGATGAATTTGATGAACCTGAAGCTGATCATTCTTATGAGGATTTGGAAGAAGAGGAAAAGCCTGAAAGGGAATTTAAACTTGCCTATCTAGGTATTGGTATGATTGGTTTGGGTGCATACTTAGGTTTTCAAGCATTATTTCCAAATTTCAATTATAGATTTTTATGGCCAATTATTTTAATCGTTGGCGGACTATTATTATTGAATAGAAAAAATGAAGGAGATTATGAATAATGTCTAAGGAAAAAAACTCATCGGGATTTGCCGTGTTTGTTATATTAGCAGGTATCGTAATACTTCTTTTTAACATGGATATGTTAAAACTAGATATGTTTTGGGGAATCATCCACTTATGGCCACTTCTCTTAATCATAGCAGGTTTATCCATTATATTTAGAAACGTTAGATATATGGATGTTGTGCTATGGCTTGTATTTATTGGTATTGTAATCTCATACAGTTACTTAAATTTAGATCAAAAGTCGTGGACAATTGGTGAAGAAACAGAAGTAAAAGCGTATATGTATGAGATAGAAGATATAGAAACGGGTATGATAGATTTAAATATCCCCACAGGAAGTGTTGAAATATCGGTAAATGATATTGATCAGTTTGATTACTCATTGCCGGAAAATTGTAAATCACATACTGTTGAAACTGAGAATTCACATTTTTTATTTAAAGTAGATGATGATCAATCCAACGACTTCAGTCTATATTTTCAGAATAGAAAGTATGATATAGATGTTCCAAATACAGGTGTTTGGGATATGAGAATAGATGGAGCTGTGATTAATACAATCATTGATTTAAAGGATATTGATGTAAATGATGTAAGAGTAAATTTTGCAGTAGGTGATGTTAAAATAATCATTGATGATGATCATCAAAGTAATTATGATATAGATTTTGCAATTGGTAATGTTGTTATAGATATCCCAGATGATGCAAATGCAAGAATATACTATAGTGGTGCAATTAGCTCTATTGATGTTCCTGAGGGGTTCGTTAAAGATGGCGATATCTATTATTCTAGTAATTATGATGAATCAGAGGACTACCTTGATATAAAAGTGGATCTAGCAATTGGTAATGTTGAAATTGAATAGTGTATAAATAAAAGATATGTTACACTAATGGTGATGTATCTTTTTTAGTGGAGGTATTATGAATAAAGTTGTATTTGCAGGAGGTTGCTTCTGGTGTATTGAAAGTGACTTTGTGAAGTTAAACGGTGTAGTAAAAGCTGTATCTGGTTATATTGGCGGAACGAAAGCATCAGCAAATTATGAGGCGGTATGTTCAGGCTTGACAAATCATAGAGAAGCTGTAGAAGTGACTTACGATGAATCCTTAACATCATATGAAAAACTTGTGGAATTCTTTTGGACATGTATTGATCCAACTAATCCATTTGGACAATTTGCGGATGTTGGTGACCAGTATAAAACAGCAATATATTATAGTAGTGAAGAAGAAAAACAAATTGCATTGTTATCAAAAAAAGCATTGGAGCAATCTGGAAGGTTTTCTGATTCTATTGTTACTGAAATACTGCCGATTAGCGATTTCTATGAAGCTGAACCATACCACCAAAGTTATTATAAAATCAATTCTGACCACTATAAAAGATATAGAATAGGTTCGGGGAGAGAGGGTTTTATACAGATCAAATGGGGGGATAAGAGATGAAGTTATTTGATTTACACTGTGATACTATACTAAGAATATATACTGAAAACACAGAACTTGTTAAGAATGATTATCATATTGATATTGATAAAATGAAAAAAGGTGATTCGTTAGGCCAGTTTTTTGCAATGTTTGTAGATTTAAATGGTACAGAGACTGCCTTTAAGACATGTAATGAAATGATTGATTGCTTTGAACGTGAAATGATGTTGAACAACGAGGCTATAAAAGCTGGAACAACCTATAAAGAAATTAATGAGAATAAAGAAATTACTGGAATTATTACAATAGAAGAAGGTGCTGTACTAGAAGGAAAGCTAGAAAATTTAGATCACTTCTATAATAGAGGAGTACGTTCAATTACATTAACTTGGAATTATGAGAATGAAATAGGCTATCCAAACTGTAAAGATGAGTTTAGGGAAAAGGGATTAAAGCCATTTGGTATTGAAGTCGTTAAGATGATGAATAAACTGGGGATGTTAGTTGATGTTTCACATTTATCCGATGGTGGTTTCTGGGATTGTATAAAGTACTCTTCAAAGCCAATAATTGCTTCACATTCAAATGCACGAGCAGTACAAGATGTTAGCAGAAATCTTACTGATGATATGATTCTTGCACTAAGAGATAAGGGTGGTGTGATGGGAATGAACTTCTGTGCTCATTTCTTGGATGGATCAAAAGTATCTAAGGTAAAAGATATTGTAAAACATATTCGATATATCTATGATTTAGCTGGTATAGATGTAATTGCAATGGGAACTGATTTTGATGGTATTGGTGGCGAACTTGAGATATCTGATATGTCTAAGATGAATTTATTAGTTGATGCACTCATAGAAGAAGGTTTTACTGAAGAAGAAATAGAAAAGATTTTTTATAAGAATGCACTTCGTGTGTTAAAAGCTCTTAAATGATAATTATTTTACACCAATCACTCTTTATATACTTCCTGTATACTTAAAGTGATTGGTGTTTTTATATATATAAGAAAAGAATGAGAACTAGGATATATGGGAAATAAAAAATGCTTAGTTGAGACAAAAATGAACTCGATGAAAAGGTTAATTGTATAATTGGTAGACTCTGTCTTACATACAGTGTCTCTAAAATTATTTATGATGTCTCAGAAATGGAGTGTTTAGATTGGGTAAAATGCACTATAAAAATAACACTTTAATAGTAGTCAATCGCGTTGCAATTGCTAAGTGTAATAAGTTAAATCAATTACTTAACTTGAATCAGCTGGTGTTCATCCTTATTATAGAAACCAAGGATTGGAGAAATGTCCTATTTGTAGGGGGTAGAATCATATTATAGTAAAAGATGTAATGAATATGTATGTTGCTTCGATAAAGAATTCTATAAGCTGAGAAGCTTTAATTTTGCATCAGAAGGCAAAGTATATAAAAAAAGTATAAAATAAAAAATATTCCTATGGGTCACGAAATATTATGATATAATCTGATATAAGGGGGACCTATGGGAATTTATTTTATTAGTTTTATAGTTATCGCATTTTCAGCACTTATACAAGGTGCAACAAGTTTTGGATTCTCTTTGATTGCAGTTCCTTTATTAGCATTGATTTTACCGTTAAGTGAAATTACACCGATGTTAGTATTATTTAGTTTACTTTTAAACATTATTTTGTTTTCAAAAATAAAGGGAAATGTTAATAAAAAACAGATATTAATATTAATTATTTTTGGGTTAATTGCAGTGCCATTAGGTATATATGGTTTGAAGTCTTTGGATGAATCTTATATTAAAATAGCTGTTGGAATCATTGTTATAATTTCAGCAATTTCGCTTAATTTTGGATATAAAATTCACTTTACAAATCAAACGTTGGCATATGGTTTAACAGGTTTTTTCAGTGGGATTTTGAATGGTGCTTCTTCATTGTCAGGACCACCAGTCATTTTGATGTTAAGTAATGAAGGGGTAAATAAAGATAATTTTAGAAAAACTCTATCAACTTATTTTATGATTCTAAATTTTTTTTCATTACCAATATTTTTTAAAAGTGGTATGTTAACAAAAGAAGTGTTGATTAACACAGGAAAATTACTTCCAGCTATGCTTATAGGAACGATGATAGGAATCGGGTTAGGAAATAGGTTGCCTGAGAAGCAATTCAAGAAAATCACATTGGTGCTCATCTTTGTTATGGGTATAATGACATTAATTTCAGCGTAAGGAGTATTATGAGTAAATTAGACAAATTAAAAAGTATCATAAAATCGTACGGTAGTATGGCGGTTGCATTTTCCGGTGGTGTAGATAGTACTTTGCTTGCAAAAGTAGCGTATGAAGTATTAGGTGATAAAGCATTAGCGATTACAATTCATGGTAATATGCATGCTGGATACGAAATAGAAGAATCAAAACAGTTAGCAAAAGAAATTGGAATTAAACATATAATTAAGGCAGTAGATGCTTTTAGTATTGAGAATTTTGTAAAAAATGATGATTTAAGATGTTATTACTGCAAGAAAGAAGTTTTTTCAACTATACAAGAAATAGCTGTTACACATGGTGTGAAAATCATAGGAGATGGCTCAAACGTAGATGATTTAGGCGATTATAGACCGGGTATGAAAGCTTTAGAGGAACTAGAAGTTAGGAGTCCTTTATTGGAAGCTGGTCTAACTAAACAGGATATAAGAGATATATCTAAGCAATATGGATTATACACATGGGAAAAAGCGGCTTTTGCATGTTTGGCGACTAGAATTCCTACTGATGAAGAGATTACAGAAGACAAATTAAGAAGAATAGAAAAAGCTGAACATTACCTTATAGAAAAAGGATTTGTACAGTTTAGAGTAAGATGTCATGGAGATATGGCAAGAATAGAAGTTGACTCAAAAGAACGTATAAAGTTTTACAATGAAGATTTTATGACTGATGTAGACAAAATGTTTAAGCTATTTGGATTTAGGTATGTTTCATTAGATTTATCCGGTTATAGGAAAGGAAATATGAACAATGTACGAAAAGAAAATTAAAGAAGTAATTCAAGAAATTCAATCTGGCAAACTCGATACAGATCATGCTATACAAGCTTTGAAAGACTTACCATTTGAAGATTTAGGATATGCAAATATTGATCACCATAGAGAGATTAGAACCGGTTATCCTGAAGTCATATATTGTGAAGGTAAATCGGTTGATCATATTGTTGGTATTGTTAAAGCTATGTTAGAAAAAGAAGTAAATATCCTCGCAACTCGTGTTTCAAAAGAAGTATATGAAGCTACAAAAAATTTGCACAATGATATTATATATAATGATCAAGCAAGAATTTTGATTTTTAGGAAAGTTCCTTTTAAAGTATCAAAGCATAAAGTTTTAATAGCAACGGGTGGTACATCAGATATTGCCGTTGCTGAAGAAGCAGCTCTCACAGCTGAGGTGTTGGGAACTCAAGTCGTTAGACTATATGATGTTGGTGTTGCAGGAATACACAGATTGTTATCTAGGAGAGAAATTTTAGATGATTGTAGTGTTATTATTGCTGTTGCTGGTATGGAAGGCGCTTTACCAAGTGTTATAGGTGGTTTAGTAGATGTACCTGTTATTGCTGTTCCAACTAGCGTAGGTTATGGCTCGCATTTTAATGGTCTAGCGTCGTTACTTGCGATGTTAAACAGTTGTGCAAGTGGTATTAGCGTTGTAAACATTGATAACGGTTTTGGTGCAGGTTATAATGCAAGCAGTATCATAAGACAAATTGAGAGAGGGTAAAATGGATAAGATATTATATTTTGAATGTTTATCAGGTATTAGTGGTGATATGACTATAGGCGCCCTTTTAGACTTAGGTGCAGATGTTGAGGAATTTAAAAATGAACTGGGTAAACTAAACCTTAATGGTTATCATCTACATATAAATAAGAAAAGTAAGAATGGTATATTTGGAACTAAGTTTGATGTGATACTAGATAGTGATCATATACATGACCACGATCATACACATGACCACGATCATACACATGACCACGATCATACACATGACCACAATCATAGTCATTCGCATGATAGAGACTATGGTATGATTAAAGAGTTAATCTTAACTTCTGAGTTAAATGAAAATGTGAAAGATATCAGTATAAAGATATTTGATGAGGTTGCAAAAGCTGAAGCTAAGATTCATAATACAACAATGGAAGCAGTACATTTTCATGAAGTAGGAGCGATTGATTCTATTGTTGACATAGTAGGTGTAGCTATTTTAGTAGATATGTTAGGTATTAATGAGATTTATGCTTCTCCATTACATGTGGGAACTGGTTTTGTAAAATGTGATCACGGCAAGATTCCAGTACCAGCACCAGCAACTCTAGAAATTTTAAGAGGTATTCCTGTTTATTCAAAAGGTATACGTTCTGAGTTAGTAACACCAACGGGAGCAGCTATAATAAAAGTACTTGCCAAAGATTTTATAGATCGTCCTGAAATGGTTATTGATACAATTGGTTATGGTATAGCAACTAAAGATTTGGAAATAGCCAATTTACTAAGAGTAAATTTGGCAAAAAAAAAAAGAAAAATAAAAAGTGGATGTTAGAATGCAACATTGATGATATGCCAAGTGAAATATATTCGTACCTAATGGATACGCTTTTATCAAATGGTGCTTTAGATGTTACATATACTCATTTACAAATGAAGAAAAATCGTCCTGGAGTTAAAGTATCAGTATTATCTAGTGAAGAGAATGTAAAATCCTGCGAGAAGATTCTATTACTAGAAACCTCTACATTTGGTATTAGAAAGTATCCAGTTGATAGAACTATACTAGAGAGAGAGTTTAAATGCATTGAAACCCCTTATGGTGAGTTAACATTTAAATATGGTTACTATCAAGGTAAGGTTATAAAAATAACTCCAGAATATGAGGAACTAAAATTAATTGCTAAGGATTTAGATATTCCGTTATTATCAATTTATAGGAGTGTTCAGGAGTTTATAGAAAAAGAGTTGTTATAAAGATTGCCTCTCGGGTATACATTTAAAAAGAGAGGGGAGGATATTATGTCAAAGAGCTTTTTCTATGATTATAAAGTTGAACTACAAGAAAAATTAGGTAAAAAATTCAGACATGAACTCAAGGAATTAGAGAACACGAGATTTAAGCAAGCGCAGTTAGATGATGCACAAGGAACTATTGAGAAATATTTTGAGGAGTTAAAATCATCTATAGCAGATATTATCCTTATCTCGGATGGTAAGATTCAAGCATTACAAGAAGGCCGTATGATTATGAAATTTGTGTTATTTGATAATTATGTTAAGTTTACTAGATTTGATCATGCTATAGAAGTTGAAATTGGTAAGTATGATGAACGTTCTGAGATTATTGAAGCTAAAATAATTAGTAATATAATTCCTGGTGAAAAGAAACCAGTGGTTAAAAGAATAGGAAAAGTACATGATGGTTCTCATTTTGATGATAAAACCATTAACTTTTATATGAATGAAGCATTTGGAGATTTTGATTTTCTGCATTAAAGGAACTTTTTTAAAGGTTTCACGTCTAATAGTTAACTATTGGGTTTGAAATCTTTTCACTAATCCGCTTATCGATCTCTATACTCAATAGGAAAACCCTTCAATTTGAAGGGTTTTATTTTTCTTGAGTTAACATACTTAAGATATCACCATAATAACTAGTGGCATCTTCTTTCCAACGTGTAGATATTCGTTTTGCGTGTTTTTCGCTCATAACGTGTATTTTAACAGACATCATTGGTGATTTATTTTCTGTGATACTTAAAGAAACTTCGTAATCATCTTCCTTTAACTTTGTAAACTCAGCATGTATATTTGTTTCCACTGGTAAAGACTTTTTATAATCTATAACAATGTTTTTCACTTTATCTTGGATGTAGTTTGGAATTCTAACTTTAAAGAAATCCAGAGCAACACGTCCGTTTTCAGTGATTAAATAATGTTGTTTTCCATCTTGTGGAATTCTTTCAAGCATCGATAGCTCGCATAATTCAGTAATATAGTGTTGCAAGGATATATAATCTATTAGTCCAGAATCTAGAACCAATTCAGTAATTTCCTCATTGGTGAGTGGAACTTCTAAATCATTAATCAACATTAAGATGGTTAGTTTATCTCTTACTTCTAGTTCTGTATTATTATTAAACATGTGACTCCTAAATGTTGTGTTCTTTCAGTATGTGTTTATGGTATGATTATAATAGATTTGATAGGAATATACTAGTTGTTTTTTAAAATCTTAATAAGAATTCATACCTTGTTATTTAAAATAGGAGAACTTGATGTCAAAAGTAAAAATTAGTCAATTATTAGAGAGTTTAGATGTCGCCAAATTTGGTTTTGGTGACTTAACAGGACTTGTTCCTGAGCAATATAAATCCCTTAGTACAGGAATTTCATTCGCTATTAGATTATCGGATATGGTGATGAATGAAATAAGTGATCAAGCTCCTACGCATACATATTTTCATCACTATAGAACTGTAAATGCGTATATTGATCACTGTGCTTTGAAGGTAGTTATGAAGCTTCAAAGTTTAGGTTATCATGCTGTTGCTATACCAGCTTCTCAATCCATTAACATTGAGGGATATAATTATTCCGGTATATTCCAACATCGTACGGCAGCTACTCATGCTGGGATAGGATGGATTGGTAAAAATGCATGTTTGGTAACTGAGGAATTTGGACCTAGAGTGAGATTAGGTACAATTCTTACCAATATGCCAGTTGAGTATGATTCTCCAATTTTAAGCTCAAAATGTGGAGACTGTGATATATGTGTAAGAAAATGTCCTGCGATCGCTTTAGTTGGTAATCCATGGACTGGTAATAATCCGAGAGAAGATTTAGTAATGGCAGATGTTTGTAGTAAGCATATGTCAACACATTATAAACATATTGGTAGAGGCGTTGTCTGTGGTATTTGCATAAAGTCTTGTCCAAGAGGAAAGGAGCGCATAAAATGACGATGTTCATAGCCGTTGGGATATTTGTTTTCTTTTTGATTATGATATCCGTTCAATATACATTGAATAAAATATTTGTTGTACTAAAAAAAATAGAGATTAATACAAGAGAGGGACGTATAAAACATGATGACATTGATTATTGATGCAGATGGTTGCCCAGTAAGAAAAGAAGCTATTAAGTTGGCAAAAAGATTCGGTATAAAAGCGATTGTTGTTTCAGATATAAATCATATGATTAACGATCGATATGCAGAAATTATAACAGTAGATAAAGGATTTGATTCTGTAGATTTTAGGATCGTAGGAATCATGGATAAGGGTGATTTAGTGATAACACAAGATTATGGACTTGCAAGTCTAGTGCTCTCGAAGGGCGGATATGCTATGGACCAAAATGGCATGATTTATGATAATGATAATATCGAGATGCTTCTACTTAGAAGACATGTTTCTAAAAATATTAGACGATCAGGTGGTAAAGTAAAAGGTCCTTCGAAAAGAAAAAGAGAAGATGACTTGCTGTTTGAATCAAAACTGGAAGCTTTTTTAGTAGAACGAACATAAAAAACAGGACATTACGTCCTGTTTTTTGTATTAAAGGTATTTGGGATTATGCAGCAATATCGTCTTTCTCATCGCTGTTTTCATAATATATTTTCTCGTCTAATTCGCCTTCTGATTTAGCAACGATAAGTGTACAAACAGCATCACCTGTGATATTGATTGCAGTTCTTAACATATCTAAGATTCTATCAATACCGATGATGATAGCAATACCTTCTACTGGTAAACCAACTTGTACTAATACCATTGATAACATTAGTAAACCAACACCTGGAACACCGGCAGTACCGATTGATGCTAAAGTAGCTGTTACGATAACTGTTACGAAATTCATAATGGTTAAGTCCATACCGAATAGCTGAGCGATAAATACAGTAGCAACACCTTGCATGATTGCTGTACCATCCATATTAACTGTTGCACCAAGTGGTAAACAGAATGATGCTACTTTAGGTGAAACACCAAGTCTTTTTTCAGAAGTTTCAATAGTCAATGGTAATGTTGCAGAACTACTAGCAGTAGAGAATGCAACTGTCATTGCTGGATAGAAATTCTTGAAGAACTGGATTGGATTTAATTTCGTAAATATAACCAGTAAACTTTGGTATGTGAATATAGCATGAATTAACAATGCACCAATTACACAAAGCATATACATAATTAGTTTAGGCATCATTTCCCATCCTAATGTCGCCATTGTTTTTGCGATTAATGCATAAACACCAAATGGTGCAATTAGCATGATCATTTCTACTAACTTAAGAATTAATGTGTTCGCTTGTTCAAATAAATCAGTAATCTTCTTTGTCTTGTCACCAAGAATTGTTAAAGCAGTACCTGTAAGTAATGCGAAGATGATGATTTGAAGCATATTACCAGAAGCCATTGCTTGGATAGGGTTTCTTGGTACCATATTTACAAATACTGAAGCAATACTTGGTGCTTCTTTTGGAGTATACTCAAGACCTTCTAAACTAATAGTCGTACCAACACCTGGTTGAACAAGTGAAGCTATGATAATAGCAATTGTAATAGCAATAGCAGTTGTTACTAAGTAGAATGAAACTGTTTTAGTACCAATTCTACCTAACTTTTTAATATCACCTATTGAAGCTGCACCCAATGTTAATGAAACAAACACTAGTGGTACAATCATCATTCTGATAGCATTTACAAAAACACCACCAACTAATTCAAATACAAAACCGATAAAGAAATTATCAATTACTGATGCTACTGTTGAAGTTTCTCCAACACTACCTTTTATAAAATACATTAAAAGACCAGTAGCTAGACCTAATAACAAACCAATAAAAATCTTGGTTGATAAACCCATTTTCTTTTCCTTCATAAAGCCCCCTTATATAAAATGTTATGATTTCTTAATAATTATAAACTGGGGTCTAAGGAATACTACAAAATGTAACAAAAAACAATTGAATTTTCTGAAAATTCTATAAATTTAATATTTTTCTAGTATCATCGGGTGATGCAATTGGTCTTTTTAGAGCATGGGCAATCGTTACAACTTGCTTTACTAGTTGAGTATTGCTTGTTTGTTTGTTATCTATTAACAACACATCTTCAAGACCAGTTCTTACATGGCCTCCTAAAAGTATGGCCATTGATAACATCTGAACTTGAGATTTCCCTATGCCTGAAACTGTAAATGTAGAGCCTTGTGGTAGACTCTCAACAAGAAACATTAGATTTCTTGGAGTGCCTGCCATAGAGCCAGGTACGTTCATTACAAGGTTGAAGTGCAAGTTGTTTTTAAGTATGCCCTTCTTTACAAGGTAATTTGCATTTTTAATCATAGCTGTATCGAATACTTCAATTTCTGGTTTTATATTGTTCTTATTCATTTTTTTCGCGAGAGCTTCGATAAGTTCTGGACTGTTACCATTAATACTGCTTGGAAAGTTAGAGGATCCTGTTGATAAACTTGCCATTTCGCAATTTAGATCAAGCATTTGACTTCTGTAGTCGATCGTGTTTAGACCACCTCTTGCACCAGTTGATAGTTGCGTGATAATGTTTGTATCAGTATGACTAAGCTTTGTTAGTAGATCTTGATATTTACCCTTATCACTAGTTGGGTTGCCTTCATCGTCTCTAACGTGTAAATGGGCAATACTTGCTCCAAGAGCTTCACAATCCAGAACATCTTTCACAATCTCCTCATTTGTAATAGCAGAGTAAGGGTTGAGTGCCTTTGTTGGGACATTTCCTGTAGGTGCTACTGTAATGATTAACTTATCCATAACCTTTCCTTTCTAAGAGTATTTTGAGTTTCAATGAGTGCCTTTTCTAATCTATTATAAAGTTCTTCTGTCTCTTCTTCTGTGATAATAAGTGGTGGTGCTATAAGAATATGGTCTCCTTCAGTGTGACCATAAGTACCGCTTCCTGGATAAACAACTAATCCTTCTTTTAAGCAGTTCTCAGTAATTCGTTGCTTCAAATTGATATTCTTACTGAATGGAAGTTTCTTTTCCTTGTCAGAAACAAATTCTATACCTATCATCAATCCCAAACCTCTTATATCACCAATAAATTCTAAGTGATATAGTTTTTGTAGCAGTTTGAAAAGCTGCTTACCTCTTTGATATGAGTTTTCAACTAGACCATCTTGAACAATATCAATCACCTTCGATGCCACTGCGCAAGAAAGTGGATGTCCACCGTAAGTATGACCGTGTTTGAATGAACCAGATCCTTCAGACATAATAGCATTAAATACTTTATCAGAAGCAACAACAGCACCTATTGGCGCATATCCAGCACTCATACCTTTGGCTATACATAGTAAATCAGGAGAAACATCAAAGTGTTCACAGGCAAACATTTTTCCTGTACGTCCAAAACCAGTCATAACTTCATCCATTATAAAAATAATATCATGCTCATCACAAAGCTTTCGAACCATTTCAAAGTATATTGGATGAGGATAAACTCCTGGTGCAGCAGATCCTACAACTGGTTCAGAGATAAATGCCGCAATATTTTCGGAACCTTGAAACTGTATTTCACTTTCTAATGCTAGAGCAGCTTGCACACTGGTATTGTACCAATCAGTTTGCCATTGGTTACGATATTGATAAAACTGTGGAATCTTTGGAAAGTTGATTAACATTTGATCGTAGACTTGTCTTCTTTCTGTAATACCAGTCATTGAAAGTGCTCCTAAAGTATTACCATGAAAGGAGTGTCTTTTAGAAATAACTTTCCATTTCTGGGAATGAGGATTTTTTTCGCAGTGATATTGTCTAGCCATTTTTATTGCAGCTTCAGTTGATTCAGAACCGCCTGAAACAAAATAAACATGATTGAGTTCCTTTGGAGTTAAATCAGCTATTTTTTTAGCGCATTCCTCGATGGGACTACAAGTAAATCTTGATAGATGTGTGTAGGCTATTGTTTCGATTTGCTGTTTAGCAAGTTCAGCAATTTGTTGATTACCATGTCCAATGTTAGCTACTGCTGAACCGGAACAACCATCAATGTACTCTTTATGGTTCTCATCGTAGAGATAGATACCTTCTCCTTTAACAATTTTAGGGTATGACCATTTGCTTGTTCGATAAAATACATGATTTTTTGGCGCTTCCATAATATCCTCCAAATAAATAAACCCAGCACAAAATACTTGTTAGACAAGTTTTGTACTGGGTTCTAATGCGTGATATATAAATGGGATACATTTATACGACGATTAAAGCAGTTAATTGTTTTTCCATTGAATGTATCGTTCATAAGCATTACTAACAGCGACACAAATGGCTTTTTGACTAAAGCCATGATATCGATTAGTAATATTCTCTAATAACATATCAATGGGTTGTGTATGTAGATTAAATCCTACTATGATATCTTTTAGAAAAAGTTTTGCCTCATCTGTAAGCAAAGTGCAAGAGGTATCTTCAATAATCCCGGTATCCTTATTTATAATAAGGCCAACTCCTACAGTTTCTAAGAGTTTTCCGGCTGGAATTGCATGAGATAGTTTTGCATATGCGATGAAGTAAACCGTTTCTTGTGAGTATATCAAGCTCATCACCTCACTTTAATTGCATTATAATCCTGTTGTTACAAAAATGGAATACTTTTTTGTAAAAAAATTAAATTAAATGTAGAATAGAGATGAGGTGTTTATGAAAAAGAATAATAATGATTTAGTTTTAATAGTCGTTTTAGCGACAACTATTTTAGGTCAACTCTATATGAAGCCATTTGGGACAGACTTTCGAGTATCATTAGGCATTATCGCATTAACGGTACTATTGTTAAGGTTTAATAAGATTCCAATTGTTTTAACTTGCACTTTAACAGGATTCTCAATATTTATTTTTAGAATGGTTTTAGATATTGTACCTCAAAGTTACTCTTGGATAGAATTATTTATTACTCATTTTCCATCTGTACTTTTTTATCTTTTTTTTGGACTCTTTTTAAAATTATTAAATGTCCGAGAAGTAGTGTCAAAACCTGTAGTATGTCTTGTAATTATAGCGATATCAGATGTAGGTGCAAATACAATTGAGTTAATTGTAAGAGGTGAGTTTAGAGTTGTATCACCTGAGTTGCTTTCTATCAGTATTGTATTAACAGGTATTATCAGGGCGACGATAAGTTACCTTTTACATTTTTCAGAAAAAGTTTACTATTTGATTATCATCAACAAAGAGCAAAGAGAAAAATACAAGGAATTTGTGATGATGCGAGCAAATATTAAGAGTGAAATTTTCTTTATGCAAAAATCAATGGATGATATAGAGCAATCTATGAAAGAGAGTTTTGCTTTATATAGACAACTTAATCAACCTGAATTAGTATTAGAGGATGATGATATTGTAGATATGAAAAATAGAGTTCTAGGTATTTCAAAAGGTATTCATGAGGTTAAGAAAGATTATGCAAGAATTATTGCTGGTATTGATAATGTTATACCTGATCAAGGTTTTACAAAATACAAAACTTCCGAGGAAATATTTGAGATACTACAAGATGTAACAGAAAAGTATATTCTAAAAACAGGTAAGAAGATTATTTTTAAACTAGAAAATGAGGAGCAGTTTCCGATATTTTATTATTCTCCACTATTGAGTGTACTGAATAATCTAATTGTAAATGCCATTGATGCGATTCGGGAAGAAGGATGGGTTAGAGTAACAGTACAAGTAGAAGGTGATTTTATTGATTTTTACGTTACGGACAATGGTTCGGGTATAAAAGAAAAGCATTTAGATGCTATTTTCACACCAGGTTTTTCGACGAAATTTGATAAGTCAACGGGAAAAATGTCTACTGGTATTGGATTAACTCATGTAAAACAGATTGTTGAAAGATCTTTAGATGGTCATATTGAGGTTGACTCAATGGTTAACAATTATACAGAGTTTCATGTTAGTGTTTCAAAAGAAACATTATGTAATGGAGGTTAAAGATGAATAAAGAGCGATTTTTAATTATAGATGATGATATTGGAATATGTCAGATGCTTGAAAACATTATTGAAGATAATGACTTAGGAGAAGTTATTGATACGATACAAGATGGAAAATTTGGATTAGATATGATTCCAAAATTTAGACCGGATATTGTATTAGTAGATTTATTGCTCCCTGAGGTTGATGGTATAGAAATTGTAAAAACAATTAGAGAAAAGTATAAAGACATTGATTTTATTATGATTAGCCAAGTCAGTGATTCTGAAATGATTTCAGAAGCTTATGAGTCTGGTATTGGTTTTTATATCAGTAAGCCCATTAATGTAATTGAAGTTGTTTCAGTAACAAAACGTGTTATTGCCTCACAACGAAATAGAAGAATGATAGCTGAGATTGGTGTTACTCTTTCAAAAAACAAAACTTCGAGCAAACTAGATGTTGAAAAGGGATATCTTGATGAAGTTAATGTCATTTTTGCTGAATTGGGTATACTTTCTGAAAAGGGAAGTAAAGATATTATAGAAATTATTGATAAAGTTTTGCTTGATCAGAAAGATGTTCAAATGACAAAAATGTATAAGTATCTAAGTCAAAAATATGTAAAGAATGGGGTAAAGAGATCGTCTTCTTATAAAGCAATTGAGCAAAGGGTGAGAAGAACTATACAGACAGCACTTGTAAATGTAGCACATTTAGGTTTAGAGGATTTTACTAATTACAGATTTGAAAGATATGCTTCTACATTGTTTGGTTTTACAGAGGTTAGAAAAGCCATGGATAATATCAGAAAAGATGAATCGGTAAAAGTTACAATTAATATCAAACAATTTATTACTGGTTTGGTATCGCTGATAAAGTAGAGAATAACTGTGAAGTTATTCTTTTTTTGGATATATCATGGATATATGTTTCATATAGAATATGTTTAGGAGGTAGCTATATGAAAAAAATATTAGTGATGATATTAGTTTGCATAATGATTGGTAGTTGGATCTATGTATATTCGAGCAGACATGATATCGATTATTTGTCAGAAACACATATAGGTGGTGCTATTTTAAAGGAGCCAGGACGACAATACAGCGAAGATATCTATAGTGTAAGGAAAGAACCTGTGGAAGGTTATGGTGACTTTAATCGTACAGTAACAGTTTATGGGTTAACATTAATTGTCCACAAAGACATTCCTGATGATTTTGTTTTGAAGATCACTGAGACAATGAAATCTATGTTTCCTAGAGATGAAAATATGGATTCAGAGCTCCAAGAACAAGTACTACAAAATATGTACCGCTATAAAGCAGCATTACCCGTTGTAAAGAATGAAAGTGATGTAGAAAGTGTACAAAAGGAGTTAATGAGTAATTATAGTGTTTGCGATATCATCATGGAAGTTGATGAAAATCAAGTAAATGAAATAATTGAGCATTTGTTACATGCAGTATCAGATGTTGGTTTACACTATACATTCACTAATGAGTGGGGCGTTTCAAAAGAAACTGCAGTATTTAATTTAATGCAAGATGCAATTTCAAAAGGGTATTATAATATCAAAGAGTATAAAGGATATCCTGAAGAAATATTAAACAGAGTACTGATACAAGAGTATGTTTATTGGTCAATTACATCTATATGGAATCTTCAGGAATCATTTGATTTAAGTGGATCAGAATGGTCTTTGACATCCAGTATGAAAGTTAATGAATTTCAACCAGAACTTTTGAAGTTATATGAATTAACATTAAAAAATATTATCAAGGTACCTAGTAGTGAAACATTGATATACTAAAAAACGACCCATAAAGGGTCGTTAGCTATATAAAGTTGGAGACAATCACATATAAGTAGTGAGCAGATATTCCTGCGACCAAACCACCTATTGTATGTGAAAGAATTGCCTTATTAACAAGTTGTCTTACATTAAGTGCATCCATCATACCAACATGAGTACTTAAGTAACCACTCCAGCACATTCCCATTGCAGTAAAGACCGCAATTTCATTTGCACCAATTAAACCACTTGCTAAGAATTTAGGTACTAATGACATAGCAGCACCAACGGCACCTAAAGAAGTAATTGGAAATGCAATTGCTTCTGGAGATTTAAAACCAAACAGAGGTTCAAGTATCGGAGAAATATAACCACCTAATTTAGGAAGCAACTCTACACCTTCAAATGCTGTTCCTTTATAGATTGCTACACCGTCAATTGTTTCAGATGGACCAAATGTTAACATCATAACTATAGTACAGATAATTAACACACCAGGTATAATTGACAAGCCTAGATCAACACCATTCTTACCACCTTCAAGCATAGCTTCTAATGCACGTTCTAGAGCATTACCATCTCTTATTTCTCTTGTATTAGTAAATGTTTCATCATCAGACATATTTTTTATGTCTTCTTTTGTAACACCATAATATTGTTTAGTAAAGTGGAGCATGATTCTAACACTAACAATACTTCCTACAACTGCTCCCATAACACCTAAGAATGCTGGTACTGCAAAGTTTGGCCCTTGAGTACTCATAAATACTGTTAAAATAAGGCCCATACCAAAAGCTGTTCCTAAGTTACATAGGGCAGGGGTTTGATAATTTCTGAAATATTTTGAAAATCCTTTATCTTTTGCAAGTGAAATGATTGCTGGGTTATCAGATAAAAATGTTGTAATTGCACCGATAGATGCGGCCCCAGGCAAACCATAAATAGGTTTCATAATAGGTGAAATAATTTTATTGATTAATGCAACAACACCAAATTCAGATAATAAAGCTGAAAAGGCACCAGCGATAACTGCAATGGCCATAATCAAAAATACTGTATCCAATAATAAGGCATGTGAAGTTTCCATAATAGTTGAAAACATTTTATCTAGTCCCATAATTGAAGCGACATAGCCAAAGCCAACGCCAAAGATAATTAAGAATACAAAAGTTTCCTTTGAGACTGCTTTTTTGGTTCTCAATGATGACATCGTTTTCCTCCTCTTGTTATCAATGTTTGCTTAAGTTTACACCAAAAAATACTTTTTTAACAAGTGATATTTTTACAAAAAAAGAAGTCGAAACTGTTGCAAAATCCGAAATATTCAGATAATTTGAATATAACAGTTGGAAAAAGTCAAAAATGTATGAATTATTGGAAAAATTTCGTTCATTATGACTTTTTTTATGATAAAGATTTTATTTTAATTGTAAGGTTTTCATATAGAAATATGATTTTTAATTATGTTAAGATACAATTATATAATTTAAGACTCTCATACTTGGGTATGTAGTTATAAAAATGTGGAGGAAAGAATGAACGTAGAAGATAGAAGACGAGAAGTGGTACTTACAAAAGAAGATATCGCTAATAGAGTAAAAGAATTGGGTGTTGAGTTATCAAAAGATTATGAAGGCAAAAATTTACTAGCTATTTCATTATTAAAGGGAAGTTTTATTTTTACTGCAGATTTAGTTAGAGAGATGTCTGTTCCAGTTCACATTGAATTTATGATTACTTCAAGTTATGGTCATGGTGAAGAATCAACTGGAGAATTAAAAATTGTTAAGGACATTGATGTAGAAGATTTATCTTCGTTTGACGTTTTAATTGTTGATGATATTGTGGATTCAGGTATAACGATGTATGAAACAATGAAATTGTTAAAAGCAAGAAATCCTAAGTCGATTAAGAGCTGTACTTTACTAGATAAACCATCAAGAAGAGTCGCTGATATTACGCCTGATTATTGTGGATTTTCAATTCCAGATAAGTTTATCGTAGGTTATGGATTGAACTACAAAAATCATTTCAGAAATATTGATCATATTTTTGCTTTTGTAGAGGACTAATTATGGTTAAGGTTGTTGCTGAAAAATACATTGATGAAAAGAGTTTAGATGCTTTTATGTATCTAGCTGAAGAAATGATTCGTTTAACACGTGAAGAAGAGGGGTGTATTGAATACAATATCTTTCAAGATGAAAAAGATCCTCAACATTTTAGTTATATTGAGTCATGGAAATCAAGAGAGCATCTTGAGAAACACTTTGAAAGTGAACACTTTAAACGTCTGGTACCACAGCTAGGAGAACTTTCTGAAGCGGGACCAGTTTGCATTTATAAAGAATTATAGAGATATAGTTTTATAGATAAAATTGCCTTTAGGGCAATTTTTTTTTGAATAGACTTAATCAAAGCGTACCAAATGATAAGTTGTTATTTATAAAAGATAAAGGAGTCAGTTTATGCCTATGAGTGAAATCAGCCAATAAAATAAAATTTGTTCAAATAAAAAAGAAAACTCTAAAAAGAATTTTCTTAAATAACTAACCTCTTAAATCATCAAGGAGTTCTGTTTTTTCATCTGTTTTTGCATCTCTTCTTTTGATGATCTTTGCTGGTGAACCTGCAACAACAACACCTTCTGGTACATCTTGAGTGACAATAGCACCAGCAGCTACTACTGCATTTTTCCCAATCCTGACACCTTCTAGTACAACTGCATTTGCACCGATAAGAACATTATCCTCAACGATAACAGGTGTGGCACTTGGTGGTTCTAAAACACCAGCTAATACTGCTCCAGCCCCAACATGAACATTTTTGCCAACTGTGGCTCTTGCGCCAAGTACTGCATTCATATCAATCATGGTGTTATCATCGATAGAAGCACCTATATTGATCACTGCTCCCATCATGATAACGCAATTATTACCAAGGGCCACTTTATCTCTAATAAATGAGCCTGGTTCAATTCGACAGTTTTGGTTTTTAAGATCCAGTAGTGGAATCGCTGAATTTCTTCGATCATTCTCTAGAACATAATCATCTATAATTGATTCGTTTAGTTTAATAAAATCCAATATGTCATTGCTTTCTCCAAATAAAGTCCAACTGTTTCCTGTACCAAAAAACTTGATTTCGGATTGATTTTCTTGAATCGCTCCTTTAATGTATGCCTTTACTGGTGTAGATTTTGTAGTTTCTTTTATATATCTTGCAATCTCATACGGATTGGTTAAATCATAGTTCATCATAATTCTCCTTTTAATAAATCACTCATATCATAAAGCCCGTTAGATTGCTTTAATAGAAAGTTAGCTGCTTCTATAGCACCTTTTGCAAAAACTGCTTTCGAAGTTGCTTGATGCGTTAACTCGATGGTTTCATCAGTACCTGCAAATAAAACAGTATGCTCTCCTGTTATAGTGCCACCTCTTATAGCATGCATACCGATTGTGTTTACATTTCGTTTTGCATCATTACCAAAACGTCCATGTTCTAATGTGAGTGCTTGAATAGATTGAATGGCTTCGGCAATCATAAAAGCTGTTCCGCTTGGTGCATCGATCTTTTTATTGTGATGCTTTTCAATAATTTCTATATCAAAGTTTTTTAAGCTTCTTGCACCCAATTTTGCAAGTTCTATGAGAACATTGATGCCTAAAGACATATTACCAGATTTAAATATCGGAATGTGTCTAGAGTATTTAATTATGTTTTGCTCTGTTGTATATGATAAACCAGTTGTACAGAGTACAACTGGAATATGTTTTTTATTAGCAAAATCTAAAAGATTATCTATCACAGAATGGTGAGAAAAATCTATAATGATATCAATATCACTATCTATGTCAGAAAGAGAATCTTTACTTGGATCAAAGTATATTTTATGACCATCAAAATAATTATCTACCATTTGTCCCATAGGACCCATACCATGAATTAATATCTTATTCATAAGCACACTCCTTTAGAGAGTATTTTGACATGACTTCTTGTAATGTAGTTGTATCAGTTTCGCTCATTTCGCAAAGAGGTAACCTCAAGTGCCCTACATTGTACCCAAGTATGTTCAATGCTGTTTTAACAGGGATTGGATTGACATCTATGAATAGCGTATTGATAAGTTCATTCATTTGAAGTTGCAATTGTCTAGATTCTTCAAGTTTTCCTTCTAAGAACAAGTTAACAATATCGTGTGTTTCTTTTGGCATGATGTTCGCGACTACTGAAATAACGCCTTTGCCACCAAGAGATAATATGGGAACGATAATATCGTCATTACCTGAGTAAATATCAATGTCGGGTACTTGTCTAGCAATTTCTGCTGCATAACTGATGTTACCACTTGCTTCTTTGATACCTACAATATTGCTAAATGCTGAAAGCCTCTTAACAGTATCAACTGCTAGACCACATCCAGTACGACTTGGTACATTATAGAGAATGATTGGTATTTCTACAGCATTTGCCATGGCCTCAAAGTGTCTATAGAGTCCTTCTTGGGATGCTTTATTGTAGTAAGGTGTTACACATAGTAGAGCATCAGCTCCTACATTTTCAGCATATTCAGACAAATGAACACCATGAGTAGTATCATTACTTCCTGTGCCAGCAATTAATGGAACTCTGCCATTAACAACTTCGACTGCAAATTTGATTAAAGCGCGATGTTCAATATCATCAAGTGTTGATGCTTCGCCAGTTGTTCCACAAATAATGATACTGTCTGTACCTTCTTCTATATGATACTCAATGAGTTGGCGAACTCTATTATAGTTAATTTCGTTGTTTTCTGTAAATGGTGTGATAATGGCTACACCTGAGCCGGTAAAAATGGACATAAGAACTCCTATCTAGTGATAAGGACCTCAGCAATTTGAACAGCATTTGTTGCAGCACCTTTTCTAATATTATCTGCCACAACCCAAATATTTAAACCGTTGTCTAAGCTAAAGTCTCTTCTGATTCTTCCTATATAAACATCATCTGTTCCTTTAGCGCTAGTTGCTAGTGGATAAACATTATTATATACATCATCTTGTAAAATAATGCCTTTAAAGTCTCGATACAACTTAAATATGTCTTCAATTTCAAATGATTGGTCTAATTCCACATTGATTGCCTCACTGTGACAATCGAAAAGTGGAACACGAACTGCAGTTGCAGTTACTTTTAATGTTTCATCCTCTAATATTTTCTTAGTTTCATCAATCATTTTCATTTCTTCTTTTGTATAGCCGTTTTCCATAAACACATCAATATGTGGTAAACAGTTATTTGCAATTGGATGTGGATAACAGTTGGCCTCCAGACTTCCATTTAGACCATTTTCTAAATCAGAAACCCCCTTAACTCCTGAACCTGAAACTGCTTGATATGTTGAAAAAACAACTCTATTAAGACCATATTTTTCTTGTAGTGGCTTTAATGCAACCATCGCTTGAATTGTTGAACAGTTGGGATTTGCAATGATGTTTTTATGTTGCCAAATAGCTTCTGGGTTGACTTCTGGTACAACCAGTGGTACATCCTTATCCATTCTAAAATGCGAACTGTTATCTACAACAATTACACCTTTAGATGCTGCGATAGGAGCATATTTTTCACTTGTTGAACCACCCGCTGAAAATAGGGCGATATCGATATCACGATCGAATGAAGTTTCAGTCAGTTCTTCTACAATAATATCTTCGCCCTTGCATTTGACTTTGGTACCAGCAGAACGTTTGGAAGCAAAGCAATAGATTTTATTAAAAGGAAAATCTCTTTCTTCAAGTACTTTTAAGAATGTACGACCAACCATACCAGTTGCGCCTACGATAGCAATGTTTACTTTTTTCATTTTGACCTCCATAGATATTATTGATTTATTTATGTTATAATCATACTAGAATATACACCGAGTGTATAATTATTCATTTGTATTAATAATAAATTATATATATACTAACACTATATATTGCCAGAGTCAATTGTTTTTTTTGAAAAAAGGAGAATAGGATAAATGGGTTTAAATCAGACTGTTCAGGGCTATCTGGACGATGCAATAAAATTAAGAAGAGATTTACATATGATTCCTGAAATTGGATATTCAGAATTCAAAACAAGTGAGTATATATGCAAGTTTTTAGATGAAAATGGCATATTTTATGAAAAAAATGTAGCTAAAACTGGAATTATTGCTAAAATTGAAGGAATGAAAAATCAAAATGGCAAAACAGTTGCCTTTAGAGCTGATATGGATGCTCTAAGTTTAAGTGAGCAAAATGATATAGAATTCAAATCATCACACGAAGGTTGTATGCATGGTTGTGGTCATGATGGCCATATGACTATGCTGATGATACTTGGAAAACACTTGATGAAGCATAGAGATAAACTAGCAATCGACGTAATTTTGATTTTCCAGCCAGCTGAAGAAGGTCCAGGTGGTGCTAAACCAATGATAGAAAGTGGTTTTTTAGATAAATACTCTGTAGATGAAGTGTTTGGTATACACTTGCATCCAGACTTTAATACAGGTGTTATCGCAGTAAATAAAGGACCTGTAATGGCCATGACTGGTGAGTTCGACGTAGATATTTATTCTAAAAGTGGTCATGGTGCAATGCCTCATACTGCAAATGATGCAACGGTGATTATGTCTCAAATGATCAATCAATTTCAATCGATTGTATCGAGAAATGTGAATCCCACTGAGGCTGGTGTTGTAACGGTTGGTAGAATAATTGCTGGTGAGAGAAGAAATATTATTGCTGAACACGTAAGATTAGAAGGAACAACTAGAGCATTTTCTGAAGAGGTATATGATTTATTACAAAATAGAATGGCTGAGATTTCTAAAGGTCTTGAGCTGAGTTATAATTGTAAAATAGATTTAGAGGTTAGAACCATGTATCCTCCAGTTGTTAATCATGAATCATCAATTATGGCAATAAGAGAAGCTTGTAAGGGTATGAATGTTGTTGATTTCCCACCTCAAATGATCGCAGAGGATTTTTCTTTCTTCTTAAAGGAAAGAAAAGGTGCTTTTATCTTTGTGGGTATTAAAGATGAGGAAAAGGGTTATGATAAACCACTTCATAATTCTAAATTTAATTTTGATGAGAAGGCATTGCTATATGGTGTACAGTGTTATGTCAATTTAATCAATCATTATGGAAGTAACATTTAGAAAGGAAAGTCATGAACGAAACTAAAAAGCATTCATTATTTACGGCTAATCTATTGTTTATGATACTGGCTTATTTATTTATAATAGGTAGTTTTGTAATGGGGTATCTAAATGTAGGTTTTAGATGGTCTATCATAATCATACAATATGTTATAATTTTTATACCAATTCTCATTACAATGAAAGTGAAAGGTGTTTCTATAAGAGAAAGATTTAGATTCAATCCTATAAAGCTATCAACTGGATTAAAGACTATTTTTATTACTTTTGCGGCAATACCTATTGCTTATATGCTTAATTTAATAGTAAACATCATTTTAATGAAGCTTGATTTGTTTACAATACAACAGATGGATCTTGGGAATACAACTGGTGCGGGAAACTTTTTCATTTTAACATTTCTTTTAGCTCTAACACCTGGAATATGTGAAGAGTTCTTTTTTAGAGGCATGATGTTAAGTGCATATAGAGATAAAATGTCACCTACGAAAGCGATTATTATCACAGGAATATTATTTGGTTTATTTCATTTTAATATACAAAATCTTTTACTACCAAGTTTTTTAGGCATAATATTGGCTTGGTTAGTTTATACCACTGATTCGATTTATCCTAGCATGATAGCGCATGGCACCTTTAATTTTGTCGGAAGCTTACTTATGACAGGTAATCAGGAAGCTAGTACACCTGAAGACATGGAAATGGCCTTAAACATGATGGATGAAAATGGACTTCAGATTTTATTTGTATTTGCAATTATGTCTATATTTGCAGGATTAATTATGTTTGGACTTATGTATTGGTTAAAATCTGATTATATTTCTGCAAAAGCTGGAGATTCAATTGTTATTAAAGATGTTACTATGGAGATTACCTATGTAGATTTTAATGGTCTTAAAGTTATCCATAATGAAGAGGAAAAGAGTATTAGTAAAAAGAATCTAAAAAAAATACAGCATAAGATACATAGAGTATTTGAATCTGAACCAATTTCACCATGGAATTATTGGATGGTTGGAATGGTTATTGTTCTGTACGTTGGCTTTACAATATTGTCATTTAGTAACCTAGGATAATCCTAGGTTTTCTTTATGCAATGATTACATGATTTTACATACCATTAACATGATCAAAACGATTTTAACAGTAAAACTTGATATACTCCTTTATGTAAACAAGAGTAATGCAATTAAGCAGGAAGTTAAAAGATATTGGAGGAATTGAAAGTGAAGAAAATTTTAGTTTTACTATTGGTAGTCACATTGGTATTTGCCATGATTGGTTGTGACAAAAGTTCAAGTGAAGATGTTCAAAAGGCAAGTGGTTCTAAAAAAGACAGTGTGACAATTAATGTTGTTGGTTCCACATCAGTAACACCTGCGATTGAATTGATTGCTAAAGCATATGAAGATGCTAATAACAATATAAAAGTAGATGTACAAGGAATTGGTTCAACAGCTGGTGTGAATGCAGCGAATGATGGTACTGGTGATATTGGTATGGCTTCGAGGAATTTGAAAGAAGCAGAAGGTGATTATGGTTTAACTGAATATACTTTAGCTTTTGATGGTATTGCAGTAGTTACTCATCCTTCAAATCCAATTAAAGAACTGGACAAAGAAACAATTACAAAAATTTTTACAGGTGAAATAACAAATTGGAAAGAACTTGGTGGTGAAGATGCAACTATAATTGTTATTTCTAGAGAAGAAGGCTCAGGTACTAGAGGTGCATTTGACGACATAATGGATTTAGAAGCAAAAAATGCAGCAGGGGATAAATATTCGTTGATTGTTGATAATGCAATTATTGCAGATGGAAATGGTGCAGTTAAAGCAAATATAGCTTCTAAAGAATTATCAATAGGTTATGTATCCCTTTCATATATAGATGAATCAGTTCAACCATTAAAAGTAGATGGTATAGATCCAACTGTAGAAAACATTATCAATGGTTCATACAAAGTATCAAGACCATTCTTGTTATTAACTAAAGGTGATGTTAGTTCAGAAGTAAAAGCTTTCTTAGATTATGCATTGGGTTCAGAAGGTCAAGAACTTGTTAAATCAAAATGGGTTCCTGCTAAATAATATATACTAACAAAGATAATTCGCTCTTCGGAGCGTTTTTTCTTTTAACATAGATTTTACTCTGGCTTAATATATGAATTACATTGCAGCGCTATAATGAATTGAAATTAGCAGGAGGAAGAAATGGAAAAATTAATTGTACAAAAGAAGGTGCGTTATAGCCATAAAACGGCAGTTAAATCGAATCGGTTAGTTGTCGAAAAAATTGTTAGGACATTGTTCTTATTAGCTGCAATCACTTCAGTTGTTAGTATGGTACTAATTGCAGGATTTACTCTGGCAAAGGGATTACCTGCTATAAATGAAATTGGCTTTATGAACTTTGTATTCGGAATGAAATGGAAACCAGGTGCTAAGATCTTTGGTATTTTTCCAATGATTGTTGCTTCAATATATGCAACAATTGGCGCTGTTGTTGTGGGAGTACCCATAGGATTATTAACTGCTATTTTTATAGCAGAAATTGCGCCAAAGTGGCTAGTCAGTATCATAACCCCGATGGTTGATCTACTTGCAGCAATTCCATCGGTTGTCTACGGATTCTTTGGTTTGATTGTAATTCTGCCTAAGATTGATAGTGTATTTAGGAATGGTGGAAACAGTTTGTTAGCTGTAATTCTAATTCTAGGAGTGATGATTTTACCTACAATTATAAATATATCGGCTTATGCAATAAAAGCAGTACCCAATGAGTACAAAGAAGGTTCCTTGGCTTTAGGTGCAACCAAAATTCAAACTATCTTTAAAGTTATATTGCCTGCTGCGAAATCTGGGATTCTTGCTGGTGTTATCTTAGGGATTGGTCGTGCTGTAGGAGAAACCATGGCTGTGCTTTTAGTAGCTGGTAATGCTGCTATTATGCCAACTGGTTTGCTTAGTAGGGTAAGAACACTAACCGGCAATATTGCTGTAGAAATGTCATATGCAACAGGTTTACATCAAGAAGCATTATTTGCAACCGGTGTTGTATTATTTGCCTTTATCATATTATTAAATGTTTCATTACGCTTTATAACTAGGGAGGCAAGTTAATGAGAAGATTTAAAGATAGTTTTGCTACTGGGATCATTTGGATTGCTGGAGGTATTACAGGTGCAATTTTAATTTGGATTGTAGCTTATGTTCTTATCAATGGTATATCAGAATTAAATGTAGAATTTTTATTTGGTAATAGTGAAGAAGACGGTTTAATTCCAATGATTATTTCAACAGTATATATTATCGTCCTAGCATTAATCATAGCAGCACCATTAGGAATAATGAGTGCAATCTATTTAGTTGAGTATGCAATTCAAGGACGATTGGTTCGAATTATTAGGTTCTCTATTGAATGTTTGGCATCAATACCCTCAATTATTTATGGCTTATTTGGTCTAATATTTTTTGTGAATATCAATAGGATGGGGTTCTCATTACTTTCTGGTGCGTTAACTGTAAGTATAATGATACTTCCTACTATTATAAGAACCGTTGAGGAAGCCTTAAAAACAGTTCCAAGTTCATTTAGAGAAGGCAGTCTAGGATTAGGTGCAACTAAAATTAGGACCATTGTAAAAGTTGTCATACCCAGTTCAATCTCTGGTATTGTTACTTCACTAATACTATCTATTGGTAGGATTATTGGTGAAACAGCAGCTATTCTATTAACAGCGGGTATGGTAGCAAGGGTACCAACATCTATGATGGATTCAGGACGCACTTTGTCAGTGCATTTATATTATTTAGCAAAAGAAGGAATTTCATTTGAAAAAGCATTTGCAACTGCGACCGTATTGCTTACTGTTGTGCTGATTTTAAATCTTTCAACAAAAGCATTTGCTAAGTGGGTTGAAAAGAAAAATGGTTTATATTAGGAGGATAGATGAAAAAATCAAAAATTAGAGTAGAAAACCTAGATTTATATTATGGTAGTTTTCAAGCTCTAAAGGATGTTAATATTGATATAGAAAAAAATAAAATTACTGCATTAATTGGACCATCGGGATGTGGAAAATCTACATTTTTGAAAACGATTAATCGTATGAATGATTTAATTGAAATATGTCATTATACAGGTCATATTACTCTAGATAATAGAAGTATTCAAAGTGAATACGACGTGATTGATCTACGTAAGAAAATTGGAATGGTTTTTCAAAAGCCAAATCCATTTCCGATGAGTATATATGATAATGTAGCATACGGTCCTAGAGCGCATGGCATAAGAAAGAAAGATGAGCTGGATGCAATTGTAGAGAAAAGTTTGAAATCTGCAGCCTTATGGGATGAAGTTAAAGATCGTCTTAAAAAGAGTGCCTTGGGTCTATCAGGTGGACAACAACAAAGACTTTGTATTGCACGTGCAATAGCTGTAGAGCCAGAAGTTTTATTGATGGATGAGCCAACATCAGCACTTGATCCTATTGCGACACTTAGGATAGAGGAGCTGATAATGAATCTAAAAAAAGAGTATTCCATAATTATTGTTACTCACTCGATGCAACAAGCAGGTAGAGTTTCAGATAATACTGCATTTTTCTTAATGGGGGAATTAATTGAGTATGGTGAAACAACTTCTATATTTAAGAACCCTAAGCATCAGAAAACTGAGGATTATATTACAGGAAGATTTGGATAGGAGTCTAAAATGAGGAATATGTATGTACAAGAATTAAGAAATGTCACAAATGAAGTTATTCAAATGGCTAGTTTAGTAAAAAAAATGTTAACGGATGTGATGTACTCTCTAGAAAATAAAGACTTAGATTTGGCTAAAAAAATTATAGCTGTAGATGATTTAATAGATAAGAAAGAATTAGAGATTGAAGATCATTGTATTGATTTAATAGCAACTCAGAATCCAATAGCAAGTGATTTAAGAAGAATAACCACAATCTTAAGAATGATTACAGATCTTGAGAGAATAGCAGATCTATGTGTGAACATTGCCAAAATTGTTGTTACCAATAACGGGAGAGATTTTATAAAACCATTAGTTGATTTACCAAGAATGCAAACTATTTGCTCTGAAATGATTGATCAAGCAATTACATCTTTTACAGATGAAAATGTTGATCTAGCACGTCATGTGATTTTCCGTGACGACGAGGTGGATATTATCTATGAAAGTATATATCTTGAACTCCTCGCAATGTTATCTGAAGACTCAGAACTTAAGGATCAGGTTGTCTTATTGCTTTTAATAGGGAGATATTTAGAGCGTGTGGCGGATCATGCAACCAACATTTCTGAAAGAACAATTTATATGATGTTAGGATTAAGAAAATAAACGAAAGCTTGTAGTACTATAATAAATTTTCTAGCCTATGTTATAGGCTTTCTTTATATCTTATACACTCCTTACATACTTTGATCTCAGTTTCTAGCTAAAAAAAATCCAAGTAAACTTGCCGCTTACTTGGAAGTCTCTATTTAAAGTATCATAAAGTACTTAGAAACTGAGATAATGTTTAGGTTCTGTAATTTTTGAATAACTTCAAAAAGAGTTGATTCTGAGATACCTTTAATAGTAAATGATAAATCATTAGGATTTTCGAAATCTTTTATTTCCATGTTTCCATCTGTAAAAAATTTTAAAATCTTTTCAAGGTTAATTGGTTGATTTAAGCTATACATTCTTACTAACCATTCGTGTTTGCCTTGGGCATAATGACAAATTTTTGGACGAGTAATAGTAGGTTCGATTACTTTCTTATCATTTAACAAGATATCTAAAATATCACCATAAATTGCACTAGCAGTTGGATGTTTGCCAGCACCTTTTCCAGAAAAGGTCATTTCTCCAATTGATTCTAGGTTCATTTGAACTGTATTGTATTCGTTATCGATAAGTCCCAACATAGAGTTAGCTTTAACATATACAGGTTTTACAAATGCATGCAGACAATGGTCATATTGTATAGACTTTCCGACTAGCTTTATTTTATAGCCAAGTTTTTTTGCAACGGTTATATCTTTCTCATCAAGATTTGTGATGCCGTCTATAAGTATATCTTTTACTTTTAAAATCTTATTCATTGAAAGTTGAGTTAAGATAGATAATTTTCTTGCAGCATCAAATCCAAGCACATCAGACGAGGGATCTGCTTCAGCAAAGCCTGCTTCTTGGGCATCTATTAAAGCGTCTTCATATGAAATGTTTTCATTGTACATTTTAGAAAGAATATAATTTGTTGTACCATTAAGTATGCCAGTAATGCTGTTCACTGGATGAGCAGCAAGACTTTCTTTTATAGTTTTTAGTACTGGAATACTCCCACCAACACTTGCCTCATAATTTAGTGATACATGGTATTTATTTGCGAGACTCATGAGTTCCTCGCCATATTCAGCAATCAAGTCTTTATTAGCTGTTATAATGTGTTTTCTAGCCATTATAGCTTTTTTTATATACTCATATGCTGGATGGATTCCTCCAATTACTTCAATAACTATATCGCAATCTGAGTTGATTATATCTTCATATGAATCGGTAAATAGAGGATAATGTTTGTTCGCTTGGTGTTTTCTTATGTTTTTTACTAATACGTGTGAAATATTAATGAATTCATCATAAGATTGCAAAGTATTTTTACTATTTTTTTCTATTAAGTCGAATACACCAGATCCAACTGTTCCATATCCTAGTAATGCCACTGAAGTCATATGTTCCTCCTATTCTACGCCAACGAGTTTGAGCTTAGAAACCCCTTCGACTGCTTTTAGATTTGTTAGTAATTGTTCTAATGTGCTACTGAGCTTGCTCACATCAAATGAAATGCTCACATTAGCGGCACTATTAACAGGAGCATCTTGTGTGATAGTTAATACATTGCCATTAGAACTAGCGATAAGTCTTAATAGTGATGATAATGTACCTGATTTATGAGAAAGTAGTAAGTTGATGGTAGCTTTTCTCTCTACATTGCTTTCAATTAGTGGAAAGACTTTGTCATGGTACTTGTAATACGTACTTCTAGATATTCCTACCATAGAAACAACTTTTGAAACACCAAGGGTTTCATCAGATTTCATAATTTCTTTTGCTTCAATGACTTTTTCAAAGACGTCGGGTAGTACAGATTTGTCAACAAGTATGTATTTATTATTCATAAAAGCCTCCTATGTCCGCCGTGAACGGACAAATGTATTTTGTAATTCAAGGTATTTTGAATAGTCTACCATAAGTAGATCTTTGAATCAAGCTATTTTATCATAAAAATTATTATACTATATATGGAACTTGAACATACGTTCTCTACCATAGGTTGATTTTCTTTTAAATATCTAGTAAAATAAAAATGGCGTTTAAAACGCAAATAGAAATTTGAGGTGTATAAATGGTACGTAAGAAAAAAGATAACTATGGTAATAATAGTATTTCTGCTCTTAAAGGTGCAGATCGAGTAAGAAAAAGACCAGCAGTTATATTTGGTTCAGATGGCCTAGAAGGTTGTCAACATTCCTTTTTTGAAATACTTTCGAACTCAATAGATGAAGCGCGTGAAGGACACGGTAATCTAATTGAGGTAGTAAGACATGAGGATTGGTCAATAACTGTAAAAGACCATGGTCGTGGTATTCCGCTTGACTATAACGAAAAAGAAAGAAAATACAATTGGAAATTGGTGTACTGTGAATTGTACGCTGGTGGTAAATATAATAACAACTCTGGGGAAAATTATGAATATAGTCTTGGACTTAATGGTTTAGGTGCTTGTGCAACTCAATACAGTTCTGAATATATGGATGTTGTCGTTTTTAAAGACAATGAAAAATTTGAAGTAAATTTTAAAAAGGGGAAGAATGTAGGCGGCTTACATAAGGAGCCTTGTGAACATGAATCAGGAACCATTCAAAAATGGAAGCCAGATTTAGATGTTTTTACAGATATTCAAATTCCTCTGGAATTCTATCAGAATATATTAAAGAAACAGTCAATCGTTAATCCTGGTGTTATTTTCAAATTATACGATGAGTTCACAGGTGAGACTTTCGAGTACTGTTATGAAAATGGTATTGTTGATTATATTAAAGAAGTTAATAATGAAAAGAACTTTACGGATGTAATGTTCTACTCAGACGAAGGTCGTGGTAGAGACCGTGAAGATAAGCCAGATTATAAGGTTAAAGTGGATATGGCATTTTCATTTAATAATGAAATGAATTTAACAGAGTATTATCATAATTCAAGTTATCTTGAACATGGTGGTGCACCTGATAAAGCAGTTAAAAATGCATTTGTGTATGAGATTGATAAGTTTATCAAAAAAGTTGGAAAATATACAAAGGGTGAAAAGAAAATATCATTTCAAGATGTTCAAGATAGTTTAGTAATTGTTATTAATTCATTTTCTACTATGACAAGTTATGAAAATCAAACAAAAAAAGCGATTAACAATAAGTTTATTCAAGAGTTTATTACTGATTTAATTAAATCAAAACTTGAAATCTATTTTATAGAAAACAAAATGGAAGCAGATAGTATAATTAATCAGGTTTTAATTAATAAACGAAGTAGAGAAAAAGCAGAAAAGACACGCTTGAATTTAAAAAAGAAACTTGGCGGTAAGGTTGACATGAATAACCGTGTTGCTAAATTTGTTGATTGCCGAACCAGAGATAAATCAAAAAGAGAGTTATATATTGTGGAGGGTGACTCGGCACTTGGATCTTGTAAACTAGCAAGAGATGCTCAGTTTCAAGCTTTAATGCCTGTTCGTGGTAAAATACTTAACTGTCTGAAGTCTGATTATGATAAGATTTTTAAGAGTGAGATTATTATTGATTTATTGAAAGTATTAGGATGTGGTGTCGAAATCAAATCGAAACATAACAAAGAGCTAAGTACATTTAATATGGATAATTTAAACTGGGACAAAGTTATTATTTGTACCGATGCCGATGTAGATGGTTTCCAGATTAGAACACTTATTATGACTATGCTTTATAGATTAGTACCTAGTTTATATGATGCAAATAAGGTTTTTATTGCAGAGACACCTTTATATGAAATTACAAATAAAGGGAAAACTTATTTCGCATACAATGACAAAGAGAAAACGGATATATGTGATAGTTTAGAAGGAAACATTCATATTCAACGTTCAAAAGGACTTGGTGAGAATGACCCAGAGATGATGTGGCAAACAACTATGTGTCCTGAAACTAGACAGCTAGTAGGATTTGATAAGGAAGCATCAGAAGAGACCATCAGAATGTTTGATACTTTACTTGGAGATGATATTCAAAGTAGAAAGTCTTTTATTCAAGAAAATGGTGGAAAGTATCTAGATATGTTGGATGTAAATTAGGAGTAATAGATGAATATAATAAAAAGCAATATCTCAGAAACGCTTGAGAGCAATTATATGCCATATACTATGAGTGTTATTGTTTCAAGAGCTATTCCTGAGATTGATGGTTTCAAACCATCACATAGAAAGCTACTTTATACGATGTACAAAATGAAGTTGATTAAGGGTGCAAGAACAAAATCTGCAAACGTAGTTGGGCAGACTATGAAACTTAATCCTCATGGTGATCAAGCTATTTATGCAACGATGGTACGTTTGACAAAAGGTAATGAAGCATTACTTCACCCATTTGTTGATTCTAAAGGTAACTTTGGTAAAATTACATCTCGTGATATGAAGTTTGCTGCTTCTAGATATACAGAAGTTAAATTAGGACCGATTTGTGAAGATGTATTTAGAGATATTGATAAGAATGCCGTTGAGTTTGTTGACAACTATGATGGGCAAATGAAAGAGCCTACCTTACTTCCAGTTGCTTTTCCTAATATCTTAGTAAATCCTAATAAAGGTATTGCTGTAGGTATGGCGAGTAATATATGTAGTTTTAACTTAGCTGAAGTTTGTGATGCTACTAATGCCTTTATTGAAGATGAAACATTCGATGTACATGATTATATTAAAGGTCCAGACTTACCTACAGGAGGTCAATTAATTTATGACCGTAATGTTCTTGATAAGATATATAATAAAGGCGTAGGTTCTTTTAAAGTACGAGCAAAATATGAATACAACAAAAAAGATAACTGTATAGAAGTTACTGAGATTCCTTATACTGCAACAGTAGAGATGATTATTGATAAGATAATTGATAATATTAAGAGTGGAAAAATCAAAGAAGTCTCAGATGTACGTGATGAAACCGACTTAAAAGGTCTTAGAATTACCATTGATTTGAAACGTGGTACAGATTATGAAAAATTGATGGCAAAGTTGTTCAAACTAACTGCATTAGAGGATTCTTTCCCATGTAACTTTAATATTCTTATTGGTGTGCAACCAATGGTAATGGGCATAAAAGGAATTATTCGTGAGTGGTTAAAGTTTAGAATTGATTGTATAAGGAATAAGACTCTATTTGAGATAGATAGAATTTCTGAAAAGTTACATTTATTACATGGTTTGAGAAGCGTTTTACTAGATATTGATAAAGCAATTAAGATTATTAGAGAAACTGAATTTGACAAAGAAGTTATACCTAACTTAATGGAAGCATTCTCAATTGATGAAATTCAAGCTGATTATGTAGCTGATATCAAGCTACGTAATATCAATAAGGAATATATACTTAGAAGAACTAGTGAGATAGATGATCTTGAAAAAACTTTAGAAACATTAAAGAAAATTGCTAAAAGTGATACTAGAATAAAAAAGATAATTACGAAAGAGCTTAATGATATCAAAAAGAAATATGGACAGGAAAGAAAAACAACTATTCTTTCAGTTGATGAAATAGAAGTTCATAATGAAGAAAATCTTATTGAAGACTATAAATGTAAATTATTCTTTACTGAACATAATTACATTAAAAAAATTACACTGGTTTCTCTGCGTGGTAATGATCAACATAAGTTAAAAGATGATGATAAGATTGCTCAAGAAATTGATGCGACTAACAAATCTGATATATTGTTTTTCTCTTCTAAATGTAATGTGTACAAGATGAAAGCCTATGAACTTGACAATACAAAAGCAAGCTCTCTAGGGACTTATTTACCTAATATACTGGATTTAGAAACAGATGAAACCATACTCTATATGGTTGTTACAACCGATTATAGTGGTTTTATGGTATTTGCATATGATAATGGAAAAATTGCAAGAGTACCTTTGTCTAGTTATGAAACCAAAACTAATCGTAAAAGATTGGTTAAGGCTTATTCAGATTTTGCGCCTTTAGTGAATCTATTCTTTTTCAATGAAGAAACTGATTTGATTTTTAGTAGATACACTGCTCCGGATGAAATTCGATTAGTTTTAGCAAATACTGAGTTAATTAGTGAAAAAACAACAAAAAATACTAAGGGAATTCAAGTTATTAGATTGAAAAAGGGAAGTATTATGAATATTGCCGAACTTGCATCTGATGTTGAACTTAATAGTATTGAACAGTATCGTATAGATAAGGTGCCAATGTCAGGTACAAATGTTGATATTGTGGATCGTTTGATGATACAAACTTATATGAAATAAAAAAATGCTTGATTTAAATGTCTCTGGGGTATATAATGTTGAGACGTGTTGAGAATATTATCTGATTTTACGAGCCTGAGTGAAAGCTTTGATAATGTTTTTAGCATAATAAAGCGAAAATGAAAATTCCAATCGCGAGATCGGAATTTTTTTTACACGAAGGAGAAGTTTATGGAAAAGATGATTAAATTTAAGGAGCTCGGATTATCCGACAATATCTTAAAAGCTTTAGAAAAAAAAGGGTTCGAAGAACCAACACCAATTCAGGAGAAGACAATTCCTTTATTGTTAAGTGGAACAAAAGATATTATAGGTCAGGCTCAAACCGGAACTGGTAAAACAGCAGCATTTGGTTTACCAATTTTAGAAAAAATTAAGGAACATCAGAAGTATGTTCAAGCGATTATTGTTGCACCTACAAGAGAGTTAGCAATTCAGGTTGCTGATGAAATGAATTCATTCAAAACAGATCGTAAAATCAAAATTGCCACAGTATATGGTGGACAATCTATTACTCAACAGTTAAGAAGATTAAAAGAAGGTGTAGATATTGTTGTTGGTACACCAGGTAGAATCATCGATCACTTAAATAGAAAAAGCTTAAAATTAGATAGAGCACAGTATGTTGTACTTGATGAAGCTGATGAAATGTTAAATATGGGCTTTAGAGAAGATATTGAAAATATCTTGACACATGCTCATGAAGATAGACAAATGTTACTTTTCTCTGCTACTATGCCACAAGAGATTCTTGCTATTGCAAAGAGATTTATGGGCGAATACGATATTGTTAGAGTAAAAAAACAACAGTTAACAACAAATTTAACTGATCAAATTTATTTTGAAGTTTCAAGAAGTGATAAGTTTGAAGCATTAAGTAGAATTGTAGATATCGAAACTGAGTTTTATGGTATTGTTTTTTGTAGAACAAAAGTAGATGTAGATACTGTAGCTTCAAAGTTAATCGAAAGAGGCTATGATTCTGATGCATTACATGGTGATGTTTCTCAGCACCAACGTGAAAGAATTCTAAGAAAATTCAAGAGCAAGCAAATTAATGTACTTGTTGCTACAGACGTAGCTGCTCGTGGTTTGGATATAAATGATTTAACACATGTAATTAACTACTCGTTACCACAAGACCCTGAAAGCTATGTTCATAGAATTGGTAGAACAGGTCGTGCAGGTAAAGAAGGTACTGCTATAACGTTTGTTACTCCTGATGAGTATAGAAAATTAATGTACATTCAAAGAATTGCAAAAACGGATATCCGTAAAGAGCAGATTCCTGATGTAAATGATATTATTAATATTAAAAAGAATCGTATTATGGAAGAATTACGTTTTTCAATAGAAAATGGCAGATTTGATGCTTACCGTTCTATGGCTCAAGAGCTTATTCAGCTTGGCGACCCTGAAGATGTACTTTGTGCGATCTTAAAGAATAGTTACAAAGATGAGTTAGAAGCAAAAAATTATAGTAAAATTAGAAATGTACAGTTAGAGAATAAAGGAAAGACTAGATTGTTTATTGCTCTTGGTAAAGAGAATGGCATGAATGTGAAGAAGTTAATTGCCTTTATTCAAAACGAAGTAAAAATCGAGAGTAAGTTAATTCGCGACATTAAGGTTCTAGAAGGTTTTTCTTTTGTAACATTACCATTTAGAGAAGCTGAAGTTGTACTAGCTGCATTCAAGAAAAAGAAAAAAGGCAAAAAATCAATTGTAGAAAAAGCTAATGTTAAAAGAAAGTAAGCATATTATGCTTGCTTTTTCTTCTTTTGGGTAAAATGTAAATGACATAAAATTGTAACTTGAAAAGCTTTTATTTAATAGTAAAATTGATTATAATGATATTAACAGATAGGAGGGTGCATGAAGAAGAACAACACATGGAAAAAAGTATTGAAGTTAGCGATTGCTATTATGGCGATAGCGACATTGGCAAAAATGTATTATGAAGCAAAGTTGTTGGATTTAACTATAGGTATATTTAATCTAGAGTTTGGTGGTAAAAATATTCATAGAGTATCGTGCAAATCATTGATGTATATTATGAGAAATACAGAGCCGGATCAATTATTTACTGAAGAAATGAAAATGAATGGATGGAAATTAACTGATGTCTATGGTAGAGGTCATCTGTTTGAAAAGAATGGTGAAGAGATTCTGGTTATTGCAAGAGAACATATGGGTAGATATAAAGTGTTCGAAATTCAAAATAAGCATTACTTCTTATCATTAGAAGAAGCATAGAGAAAAAGAATTCGATATTAATCGGATTCTTTTGTTTTATCTATGTAATTATGGGTAATTTAAAAAAGCAGCATATAGGACTTGAGTAGTACAATAATATCTGTCCTATTATTTTGGCTAATATAAATATTTCGACTATTTAAAAGTGTGTTGACACTCGCTTTATATGATGATATTATTAGGAAGTTGTTTGAGACAACACAGTTTAAAACATTGATTTTATGTAGTTGATAACTTACTAAAATTAATTTGAAAAAGGTGTTGACAATCGGCTTTGAAATTGATATTATATAAAAGCTGTTACAACATAGCAAATTAAAAACATCATTGATTTGAAGAAGTGTTCGAGAAAAATAAATAAGAGATTAATAAAAAAATAACTTATAAATTACTTGACAATCTAGATGAGAAATGATATTATTAAAAAGTCGCCGAGCTAAGTAAATGCAAGCGATGTAGAACATTGAAAACTGAACAGTATGAGCAAAAATACAAGCATACCATTTCGAAAGAAATGGCCCAAAAATTCCGTTTGGTTACGCAAGTAACTGAACACATCAAGATTGATGTAAAACAATCAAACCAGTTAATTAAGTCGAAAGACTCAAATTATCTTAAATTTTATTTAAGAGTTTGATCCTGGCTCAGGATGAACGCTGGCGGCGTGCCTAACACATG
>Ga0209379_10000175_pt1 | contig 72620 bp, 56 predicted proteins | sample tdDd001_FD_187124 | JGI IMG/M metagenome (GOLD analysis project Ga0209379, IMG submission 187124) | Marine sediment microbial communities from the Atlantic coast under amendment with organic carbon and nitrate - tdDd00.1 (SPAdes)... | ecosystem: Environmental > Aquatic > Marine > Coastal >... | reverse complement strand
CGACTGACTTCCATCCATTTCATCTAGCAATCTATAGATGGCAATACCAATGGCTTTAATTTGTGCTTTTTCTACTAATTGTTCCACATCTGATAAATCAACGTTATTCACACCAAAAATAAGTGTATTTAGATCTGGCGAAGAGATTCTCAGTTTCTGGTATTCATTTAGTGGACTTATTTCATCTCCTAGCAGATTTCTTTTTCCATTACTATCAAATCCCTTCGAATGTTCATGAATTCTACCGGTCGGGCAATTAATTGCGACTTGTTTAGCTTCTGTCGTTACATCGTATGGTAAGAATTCTTTCATCTGTATCACAGAATCCGTTACATCAAAGTAATCTCCGGAACCACCCATTACAAGAATTGTAGATACACCATTACTCTGATACATCGGCATGATGCAATCTATAAAAGAAGTGATCGATTCATGTTGCTTCTTTACAAGTTCTTGCATCCTTGCATCACGAATCATAAAGTTCGCAGAACATGTATCTTCATCTAACAACAATACTGAAGCTCCCGCTTCTATCGATTCTATAATCGATGCCGCTTGAGATGTACTACCACTTGCATTTTTTGTTGAAAATGTTGTCGTGTCATGATAAAAAGGAATGTTATTGAGAAAAGGAGAAATATCAACATTTTCCACCGATCGGCCACTTGAAGCTCTTACTTTTACAGCATCTGATACCGTGACACATAACTCTCTACCATCATCAGGAATATGATTATATACGCCGAGTTCAAGAGCGTTTAGTAATGTCGATTTACCATGGTACCCTCCACCTACAATCAATGTGATACCTTCTTTTATACCCATCCCAGTTACAGTACCTGAATTGGGTAAATCGAATTGATACTTCATGCTTTCAGGCGATTTAAAAATTACAGCCTTTTCTTTTTCAAGAGGTCTATCATCAATACCGGAGCGTCTCGGCAGTAAAGCACCATCATTAACAAAACCAATCAAACTATTCTTACAAAGTAAATTTCGTAGATAATCTGCATCTTCCGCGACTTCTAAATGTCTAACCAAACTATCAAGTTCAAGATTTTTTATAAACAATGACTGACAGATAATTTCAGGCAACTCCTCAAACAACATACTCTCAAATGTTTTACCACATATCTTTCTACCTTCAGCAGGTAGTCCAATAAAAAATCTAACTTCTAAATAGTCATTAGTAACAATAACAGAACTTCTATCAATTATTGTTTGTCCGGGTTTTCCAATAGTTATTAGACCACTATTTCCAGTACCCCTTCTTCCTTTAGATATCAAAACACATTTTTCATAGAATTTGCGTGCTAAGAAATCTCTTAATGCTATTTTTCTTATCTCAGATGAAATCATATCATTATTAATACCGACGGTTTCTAAAGGCATTCTCGCCCTGTATACTCCTGTATGTGGTGGTGCATAAGGATCTTTGGGAATTTGATCTATAGAGAGTTTGAACTCAGCGTAATTGTACTCTCCTAATATTGATTGATACGCACCATAATCCTGTCCATCAATTCTAAGCATCATTCTTTTTAATCCATCAAGTGCGTCCATTTAGGCTCCTCCTTTAATTAATAGTCACTAATTTAATTCCCAGAAAACATATCATTAATTCAAAATATAATACATATAACAATCGATTTTGGATTTAAACCTATAATAACAATGTATAAATACAATAAAACCCTCAATGAGGGTTTATTGTTTCTTAAACGAAATGAGTGTGTATGAGTTACTCTCTTTGATTCCCTACCCAACCTCTAACGTGACAAGTATCAACACCATCAACCATTTGATCCATAATTTCTAATTCATTGTTTTCTGCTTTTATATCTTCTGCAACGTAAATTGTAATATCATCAACTAAATATTTAGTATATCCGGTTTCATTAACGGGTTTAGAAAAAATAACTCTTGGTTCAGGCATCCGTGGTTGAACCGTAAATCTTTCGCTATCTTGCTGTATCTCTCGATTCGTTAATTCAAGAGATATCGTATTATGGTGATGTTGATGCAAATACTCTTCCAAATGATTACCAAGCATAACTTTCATCTGATGACTCCTCTCTTTAACTAGATTATATACATTGGCTTCCATCTAATATCTACCCTTTTTTTCAATTAATAATCATTATCAAATATAGTGCATAACCTCTAGTTTATAGTTATCAAAACAAAAATTGTCTATTTACTCACCATTTGGTCATTTCAGCAAAATCCAAACAAAGGATTTTATAAGCTACTCAACTCATAATAATTCATCACGGACTCCTCCTCAAAGCCGCAATTTTTATATAGATTGAGTGCATTGTTATTTTTGCATTCCACATCCAACATAGCCACGTCAATATCCTTTTCGCTAATTACCCTTAAAACTTCTTTCAAAGTTTCTTTGCCATAACCATTACTTCTATAGTCAGGCAGAATACCGACACCACATATAAACGAGGTGCTATTACCATAATTAACTTTTATTTTTCCAATAACCTTTCCCTTCAGTTCCACCATATATGTTACTTTATTTAATAATTCCTCTTCTTCTGGAAAACAGTCACCAGTTACTGCATGATTAAAATAGACTGCATTCTGTCTCATAATCTCTTTGCCATCACTATTGTTTGCCTTTCTCAATTTGATTATATCTGATGGTTCAAAATTTGATTCAACCGTACGTTTCATACGGTATTCTGAAAAATCATATACTCCGCCAACGGATTTAATAAACTCCATACCAGAGTTCGAACTTCCGTCAGATAACAACAACACCTTATCATAATTTTTCTTATCACATGCAATTACAGCATGATCAAATAAACTCTTGAAGATTCCCATCCTTCTGTAATTTGGATAAACCATTCCATTCATCTCTGCTATATTGCTACCACCAAAACTACAAATACCAAGATAACCAACCAAAACACCTTCAACATAACATAGAAATTCATTATTATATTCTGATTTCTTTGATGATTTCTTACCTCTATTAAGCTTATAATTTAATTCCAACTTCAGATTACTTCCATCGTTTTGATAACATAACTTCGAAAGTTGTCTTATTTCATTACACTCTTTTTCTGATAGAAACTGCTTTATTTCTATAATATGATTCGTTTTCTTTTCTGACATTCATTCCTCCTATTATACAAGGCCAATTGACTCTTATACTTTTTTCAGATTCAAATAATCATTTCCTAAATTCCGATTAATTGCTCCGCTAACTCCTCAAATTAATTTGATAACTCATCCAGGCAAACCTATCCATATTATCGTAACCTAATAACCTTAAATCACATTATTTTTGGACCTAAAAATACCTTGGAAAAGTTAACAAACTATTCCAAGGTACATATTTACTATGTTTCTGATCATCATATCCTTGATCAATACACCTAAAAAATATCTTTGTTTGAAGCAATTAAACATATGAAATTAGTACGATGTTTGCAGATCGATTTTTTCATATGAATCACTCCTCTCAAGATTTTTATAACTAAATATATCATGTTAAAAATGTGAATTCAATTTTTAAATTGTATTCACCCTAAATACCATAGATTTCATCAAATAAACCATTCACGACACTCTTCAATTGAATACTATTTTAGTTATAGTCCAACACCATTAGTAAGTACGTTATAAGGCGAGTTATCCATAAACTCAAAGACTTCACACCACTCACCTTCATAATAGTTACCATTTAAAATGATTTCCAAAATCCCATCACCATTCAAATCTAGTATTCCAAGAATATTATAATCATACGCCAGTGCGAATTTACCGTTTTCCATATCAGGATCTTCTGTATAGAATGCTTCTGCTAAATAGTAAGTCTTAACTTCATTATTTACTATTTTTCTAAGGATCACGAATGAGTATTCATTTTTTTCTCCTGCAATACCTTTTGAAAAATCTACATTGGATGCAGCAATGAGAACTTCATCAACGCCGTCTCCTTCCATATCAAACTTAATAATATTTTTAACAGTTGGTTCTGATTCAATATGTTTTTCAGAAAGTATGCCTTTAACGATACTCAAATAGGTTTCATTGTGAATTGAAAGTTCATTCACTTCTCTATAGTATGTGCTTTTCGAATCACTAATATACAGTACATCCTTAAATTTTTCACCCTCATCAAAAGGTATATAAATGCCTTCACCAGGTTCAAAACTTTCAATTATTGCATCACCAGTTACTTCAGACTGCTTTCCACTGAGTGAATAAACATTGTAATTAACCACATCAACCTTATCGACTAATGCCTTTGCAGATGCCCATTCTCCATCCAAAATCCCACCAACAACAAAGTCAGCAGTAGCAATAACAGTTACCGGATTAGGATTCTCCTCACTTTGAACAGTATCATTGCTTTCTTCAGTATCAGCATTATTATCATTCTGAACATCATCATTGACGACTTCATCATCATTTGACTCTTCTGAAATGTCATTATTCTCTTCAATATCTTGTATGATTTCATTGTTTATGTTCCGATTCTCATTCGGAGAATCGACTTCAGTACATGCAACGAGTAAGAACATTACCATAAATACTAATATTAATTTCTTCATCAGATCCCTCTTTTCACATTATCGAATATACACTAAATATGTTACCCTCCCTCTTTCTTATTAATCATATACACATTAATCGGTTATCAACTTTGAAAACATATACATTCAGCTATTTATATTAACCAATCATCCTATCGGTTCTATTATCAGGTTTATAACCTGCTGTATTGGGATACTTCTCATATGTAAAGCTTCTCTAAAAAACTTTAATAAAAAGCCAAAATCCAGTTCAACTCAGATTTTGGCTTTTATTGTTTTATTTGAAATTACAATTTGAAAGTATTTACTATTTCTTTAAGTTCAGTAGCTAAATTAGCTAAACCCTTACTTGATTCAGACACTTCCTGTATAGATGCGTTCTGTTCTTCTGTAGCAGCAGATACTTCTTCAGTATTAGCTGCATTATCCTCAGCTATATTGGTTATCTTAGAAACAACCTCTTGCAAGTGAGTAGAATTATCAACAATATGGTTGTTAGAGCTTGTCAGATAATCTATACTCTCATGCATTTTTTTTATACCAATTTCAATATTGTTGTATTTTTCCATGGATTGATCAACACTGATCCGCTGTTCATCAGTATTCTTAATTACAGAACCCATAACTGATACAGTTTCCCTTAAATTACTCAATAATATTTTAACAACATCATCAATTTCTTGTGTTGATAAAGCTGATTGTTCAGCAAGTTTTTTAATTTCTTCTGCAACTACAGCAAATCCCCTACCATGTTCGCCTGCTCTTGCTGCTTCAATCGCTGCATTAAGTGCGAGAAGATTTGTTTGCTCTGCAATTGATGCAATAAACCCACTGGCTTCACTAATCTTTTCCGAACTCTTACTCGTTATTTCAAGTTTTTCTTGTATCTCTATAATTGATTTATTCGTTTCTTCTGATTTTTCAACCACTTCATCAATTGTTTTCTTACCTTCTGTAACAAACAAGTTCATTTCTTTTGAGGCATTTGTCAGCTCATCAATTCTACCACTATTTTCACCAATAAAAGTTTGAAGTTCTAAAATTTTATTATACCCCTCTTCTGAACTCATGGCTTGATTGGTTGCATTACCAGCTATATCATTTACCGCTCTTGAAACTTCATCAATGGATTTAGCCGTTTCCACTGAAACAGATGAAAGGCTGTTTGAAGATGTTACAAGCGTGTCCGATGATGCAACTATATTCATCAAAACATCGGATGTCTGCTGTTTAATATCATTTATTGCATTCACTAAAGATCCTGTTTCATCTACTTGTTTAAGTAGTTTCTCATCAATATTAAAGGCATAATCCCTACCGGCAATTCTATTTGCATATTGAACAACTTGCGAAATGGGCTTTATGACAATTTTACGAATTGACAGTATAAAAACAGTTAAAAATACTATTATTATTATTACAACACTAATTGATAATTTATTTAAAAAGCTTCTAGTACTTTCACTTACAGTATCAGCATTTATATCACAACCTACAAGACCAACAACATCACCATTAGAGTTTAATATCGGTGCAAATCCTGATATTAAAACACCCCATTCTCCAGTATCATAAATATCACTGTATCTCGGCTCTCCATCTTTTAGCATATCTAGAGGTGCTTGTCCATAATTTTCCTTCAAATCAGTATCACCTAAATGTGTGAACTCATCACTTCCATACTCGTATGATCCTTCTATCACATATACATACTCATCTGGACCACCATCGTACATACTGTATAGATAATCTGAATTTGTTTCTACAAGCATCTGATACATCCACTCTTGAGTTTCTTTAAAATAGAGTGAATTTTCATCTTCAGTTTCAATTAGTTTTTCAAATTCATCTCCATCAATATGTGCTGCTACCGCTTGAGCTATTAGAAGTGCCTTCTCACCTTCAAGTTCTTCTACAATAACACTACTTGTATCAATTGCTATATAACTCAATATCATACTCGTCAGTATGAATCCTGCAATGATAATAATTGACAATTTTGTCCCTATTTTCTTAAATTTCATTTCATCCCCCTATATTACCTTATCATCCCATACAATCGTAACATCCAATCACCAAAATGTCCATATAGATATTCAGTTGGTCCGTTTCGGACATTGTTTTGATAATTTCACAATTAAGAGAAATACATAGATAATTTCAGTACAATGTTTTTTAAGGAAAATATCTCTTTTATATTTTCTAATCGTACTGTTCTTATTGAAGGGATTTACAACAATTTCTTAGCAAAAAAAAACGATAGAAAAAATCTATCGTTTAAGAGGTTTATAATTTGAATGTATTTACAATGTCTTTCAAATCTGTAGCAAGTTCTGCCAAACTTCTACTGGATTCCGATACTTCTTGTATTGAAGCATTCTGTTCTTCGGTCGCAGCAGATACTTCTTCAGTATTAGCAGCATTGTCTTCAGCAATATTGGTTATTTTAGATATAACCTCTTGTAAATGAGTGGAATTAGTAACTATATTATCATTTGAACTTGTCAAATAGTCTATACTATCATGCATTTTCCCGATCCCAAGTTCAATATTATTGTATTTCTCCATGGATTGATCTACACTCATCCGCTGTTCATCAGTATTTTTAATAACAGAACCCATCACTGAAACAGTTTCTTTTAAATTGCTCAATAATATTTTTACAACTTCATCAATTTCTTGTGTCGATAAAGCTGATTGTTCTGCAAGTTTTTTTATCTCTTCTGCTACAACAGCAAAGCCTTTACCATGTTCTCCTGCTCTTGCTGCTTCAATAGCAGCATTAAGCGCTAGGAGGTTTGTTTGTTCAGCAATTGATGCAATAACACCACTTGCTTCACTAATTTTCTCTGAACTCTTACTCGTTACTTCAAGTTTTTCTTGTATGTCCTCAATAGATTTATTGGCTTCTTCCGATTTTTCAACAACCTCATCAATTGTTTTCTTCCCTTCTGTAACAAATAAATTCATTTCTTTAGAAGCATTTATTAGTTCATCAATTCTACCACTATTTTCACCAATGAAAGTTTGAAGTTCTACAACTTTATTATATCCTTCTTCTGAACTCAATGCTTGATTGGTTGCATTACTAGCAATATCATTTACCGCTCTTGAAACTTCGTCAATAGATTTTGCCGTTTCAACCGAAACAGATGAAAGACTATTAGAAGATGTTACAAGGGTATCAGATGAAGTCACGATGTTCATTAAAACATCGGAGGTCTGTTGTTTTATATCGTTTATTGCATTTACAAGAGTACCAGTTTCATCAACTCTTTTAAGCAACTGTTCATCAATATCAAAGGCATAATCTCTACCGGCAATTCTACTTGCATAGTTGACCACATCTCCAATAGGTTTAATTACAATTCTACGTATTGCATAAATGAAAATGGTTAAGAATATTACAATTATCAACACAACACCAAGTGATAGTTTCTTTAGGAAATCACCCGTAATTTCTTTTACAGCATCAGCGTTAACGTCACACCCGACGATACCGACGATATCACCCTTCGAGTTTAAAATTGGTGCAAATCCCGAAATAAGAAATCCCCATTCACCAGCATCATAAATACTACTGTATCTTGGTACACCATCTTTAAGTACATCCAGAGGTTCTTCTCCATAATTTTCTTTCAAATCCAGTTCTCCAAGATGTGAAAAATCTGCTCCTCCATACTCGTCTGATCCTTCAATAACATATGCGTACGCATCAGAAGTACTGTCGTACATACTATACAAGTAGAAAGAATTAGTTTCTGACAAAAGCTCATACATCCAAGCTTGTGTTTCTCTGTAATACGGTGAGGATTCATCTTCTGATTCAATCAAAATTTCAAACTCATCTCCATCGATATTAGTTGCAACCGCTAAGGCTATAGCTAGTGCCTTTTCACCTTGAAGTTCTTCTACAATACTACTCGTATTAGTAATCGCGATATAACTTAAAATAATACTTGTAAGAATAAAACCAATTACAATAATTATTGATAATTTCGTACCAATTCTCTTGAATTTCATCTTTATTACCTCCAGTACATAAATAGTAACACTCAAAATAGTTCTATATAATTAATCCCCACTTCTAAAGAGTTAGCGAATCTTTTTAATAATAAGGATCATATTATATCTACCCCGAATTTAGTAAACGTACTCAAGACATGTAAGCTAAAATGTCCTTTTTCATTCACAGTTTATGAAATTCAAATATAGCTTATGGATAATCAAATCAATATTTCTCTTTACAATTGTTATTATTTTAGTTTTTTTCTTTCGTACTCATATTTAATCCATTCTTATACTTATCATCATGTTCGATACTCTGCATTAATCGTTACATAATCATATGTTAAATCACATCCCCATGCAGTTGCTTCGTATTGGCCATCTTTGACATCAACTTCTATGATCACTTTTTCATCTGATAATATTTTAAGAGCTTCTGTTTCATCAAACGCTAAACCAGTACCATTTTTCATTAAGCAAATCTTTCCAGTATTACTTTTTATATTCAGATCAATAACATCAGGATCAAATGATACACCACTATACCCTAAAGAACATATTATTCTCCCCCAGTTTGCATCCTTACCAAATACTGCTGCTTTTACCAGACTAGATTGAATAACCGATTTCGCCATTTTTCTGGCGGATTCATTTGAATTGGCATTAAAAACAGTACATTCAATTAATTTGGTTGCCCCTTCTCCATCTTGCGCGACTGAAATCGCAAGCATTTTAGTGACATAAAGTAACGCTTCTGTTAACTTAGCATATTCAGGCGTGTTTTCTTTTACTAAATTGTTCTTAGCCTCACAACTAGACAGTGCAATCACCATATCGTTTGTACTTGTATCACCATCTACACTTATCATATTGAAGGTATCAACAATGACATTAGATAAAATACTTTGTAAAACAGGTTTTGATATATTTACATCGGTTTGAATAAATCCGAGTGTTGTTGCCATATTGGGATGAATCATGCCTGAGCCTTTTGCAACACCAACAATGGTAATCCATTCACCATTAAGTTCAACTTTACAAGAACAGGTTTTATTATATGTATCTGTTGTAGTGATACTTTCTGGAAACTGATGATAAGTATTTTCATTAATCCCATCGATTAAAGGTGCTATCCCCTTTTTTATCTTGTCCATTTCCAATTGCTTTCCAATAAGACCCGTTGATGAAACCAACACTTCCATGGGATCGATTTTCAGTTTATCAGCAACGTGATTTATGGTTTCTATGGCGTTTTCATAACCTAGTTTACCTGTACAGGCATTGGCATTGCCACTGTTGATAATAATTGCACTTGTCGTTTCATTTTTGATATTCATTTCAGAAACAACAACGGGTGCAGCTTTCACCACATTTTGTGTGAAAACACCTGCAGCAATACCTTTATTTGTATAAATAATTCCTAAATCATTTCTTGATTTTTTAACACCTGTATAGATGCCATTTAGTGTGATGCCAGGTACGCTTAACAACTCATTATTATACTTTTTCATAGGTCTCTCCCCTTATATTTTTTGATTTATATACTTCAAGCCTTCATCCTCATCAAATCCTAACATCACATTCATATTTTGCACCGCTTGACCCGATGCACCTTTAATCAAATTGTCGATTGTAGAGGTTATAATGATTCTGTTTGTTCTTTCATCAACAAGTAATCCGATATGGCATTCATTCGTTCCAACAGACCAACTCAACTTCGGAATCTCATCATGTACTTTTACAAATTTCTCATTGGCATAATAGGTTTTATATTTACTGATAATTTCTGAATAATCCATTTTCACCTGCATATCAACAAAAATATTTGTGATGATACCCCTTTTAACAGGAATTAAATTTGGAATAAACTGAATGTTAACTTTTGAATGCGTCAGCTTCTCGATTGTATTTTCTATCTCTCCAATATGCCTATGTCTTGTCCCGCCATAAGGATATACATTATCAATGCCTTCAGCCAGCATTTTATACCCTTCAGGTTTAACTCCAGCACCTGTATAACCGGATTTTGAATCTATGATGATGCTGTTAAGATTTAATTTCCCAGAGTCCAGTAGCGGTAATAACCCTAAGAGGACTGATGTTGGATAACAGCCCGGATTACCAATCACTTTTGAAACCATCAGCTTGTCTCTGTTCATTTCAGTTAAACCATAACATGAGTTTTCCAAGTTGTTTTTATCTTGGTGATTACAGTCATACCATTTTTCATATACCGCTCCATCTTCAAATCTATAGTCTGCACTCAAATCTATAATACGTAGCTTTTTATTCAATTCCAGTAGCTGCCCGGTATAAGACATAGATGTTTTATGAGGAAGTGCCAAAAATATCACATCACAAGATTTTGCTTTTTGGATAAATCCTATATCTGAATCTATGATGATGTTTCCTTCATACTGCGATAATTTAAATACATTTTTAGCATACTCACCTGCATAAGTATTCGATGACAATGCCTTTAGTGACACTTTTTCATGAGCCTGTAGTATATTTAGTAATTGTCTACCGGCGTACCCTGAACATCCCATTATTCCAATATTCATTGAATCCTCCATAATTGTCTTTCCTGTATTGAGAAAAACCTTCTTTTCTGTACATCCATATATTATACCTCTCTATCAAAAACAAAAAAAATACCCATCATGGATATTTATACAGAAGTATAATATATAATTATGTTGGGGCGTTTTACCGCGGTGCCACCCAACTCAATAGCTAACTCTCTTAATCAGTACGGATTTCTCGATACCTATTCCCTCTAACGGTGGACATCCGACTTGTCTTACTTCTATTCTTACAAGTTGCTGAAAAAGGTTCTCAATTTATTTGTCTTATCTAGGCTCACACCATTCCCTAAATCGCTGAATTAACGTATAAATATTATCCTTAATCAATAGCATTTATCATATCTTTTGGTTTATTATACAGATGTATGTATAAATAGTCAAGTGTGTTTTTATTTTTTTATCTATAAAATTTATTCTGATCTAATTTTAAAAAACCATTGCATATTTATTAAATCTGTTGCATTATTATAAAAATAGAAAAACACAGAAAGTTGGAGGTAAGCAATATGACAAACAAACACTTAGTCGATCTTCTATCAAAAAATTCTATTCACTACTATAGAAATAAAGTACTTGTTATTAAGTATGGTGGTAGTATCATGGAAAACTCTTCTGCTATCACTTCTTTCATAGAAGATCTTGTATTTCTAAGAAATCATGGCATTAAACCAGTTATTGTACACGGTGGTGGTAAAGAGATAAGCAGGCGGCTTCAGTTATTAAACATAGAAAGCCAGTTTTTAGATGGTTATCGCGTTACTACAGAAGAGGCCATTGATGAAATAGAAATGGTTTTAAAAGGCAAAGTCAATAATCAACTCATTACAGCACTTGCAAAGCATAAAATTGATGCAGTCGGACTCAGCGGAAAAGATATGAGCTTAATTGAAGTCAATAAAAAACTTTCACATACAAGTGGAAAAGATTATGGATATGTTGGTGATATCAAGAAGGTTAATAGTGATATTTTGACACTTCTGATCAATAACAACACCGTCCCTGTTATTGCGCCTATCGGACATTGCGATCAATTTAAAACATACAATATCAATGCCGATGATGTAGCAAGTGCAATTTCAGTTTCTTTAAAGGCAGAAGCCCTTGTGTTACTGACAGACGTCAACGGTCTCTATCTTAATTTCGATGACCCAAACTCTCTCATTAACTCATGCAATCTTACTTATTTAGAGTCATTGATTCATCACGATACACTGACTGGTGCCATACTTCCTAAGGTACTCAGTTGTATTAACGCCATAAAAGATGGCGTAAAAAGTTGTCATGTTATAAATGGCTCAACAAAACATTCAATTTTGCTGAAACTTTTTTCAAAGGAGCATTTCGGAACGTCCATTACAAAGGAGGGACATTATGAGTAACCCATACAATTTCACTACACATATGAATACGTACAAGAAAAAACCTACAATTTTTACCAAAGGTAAAGGTTCGTGGTTGTTTGATGAGCAAGGAAATGGCTACTTGGATTTTGTATCAGGCATCGCTGTTAACAGCTTAGGACATAGTCCGGATATCCTTATAGATGTGATCAAAGATCAGTCGGAGCAATTGCTCCATATTTCAAATCTATATTGGAATAAACCACAACTGGAATTATCACAACTCTTAATTAAACAATCTAATCATGACAGTGTTTTTTTCTGTAACAGTGGTACAGAAGCCGTTGAAGGTGCACTTAAACTGAGTCGTAAATATGGTAAAAGTATCAGTTCTGATAAGACTGAAATCGTCTATTTTAAGAACTCATTCCACGGCAGATCAATGGGAGCATTATCAGTAACAGGCAATAGTAAGTATCAGGAAGTGGCATCACCTCTAATGCCAGACACTAACTTAATTTCTGTAGCGGATCACGATCAAATAAAAGAATCTATAACCGAAAAAACATGCGCAGTTATTGTTGAACCCATTCAAGGCGAAGGTGGTATATTAACGATTCCAAATAACACCTTAAAATTTATTAAAACATGTTGTGAAACTCATAACGCTCTGCTTATATTTGATGAAATTCAATGTGGTGTTGGAAGAACAGGTACTTTCTTTGCCTATGAAACAACTCATGTAATACCTGATATTGTCTGTTTAGCAAAAGGCCTCGGTGGTGGTGTACCTATAGGGGCAGTCATAGCAAATGAAAAAGCTTCGGTATTTGTCCCAGGTGATCACGGCAGTACATTTGGCGGCAATCCTCTCGTCTGTGCGGTGGCAAATAAAGTTACAGAAATCATTAGTGAGCCGTTATTCTTAAGTGAAGTCACAAAAAAAGGACATTACATTACGGAACAACTTAATAACTTAAAAGACATCTACCCTACCCTTGTTAAAATTAAAGGTCGTGGTCTGTTGATCGGTGTAGAAATCAAAGATAATGTTATTAGTAAAATTGTTGAGGATATGTACAGTGAAAAGGTCCTGCTCGTTACAGCAGGTACAAATACATTAAGAATATTACCGCCACTTAACGTAAGTGATGAGGATATAGATACTTTTATTTCAAAATTTGAAATTGTCTTGTCTAATTTAAATAAACAGTAAGTATGCGATATCCAAATTGACACTTTTACTTCCCATTGACAACATAAACTTTTTAAGGTAAACTAGCTTTTGTTACAAATAAATAGGGCTGATTCCCGCATATCTCTGATTTGAGATTTAATCTATCCAAGTGTTATATAATCCACTTCAAAAAAACTGAAGTGGATTTTTTTGTGCGCAAAAATAAGCACTTGCACTATTTTATTAACATTATTTACATCACGAAAGGACATAAAAAACTATGACAATCACGAAAGTAAAAAGCTACAATAAAAATACACTCTTTTACAAAATGCTATTTACAATCACTCTACCAATAGTACTTCAAAGTTTAATTACCTCATCACTCAATATGTTAGACACTATGATGATTGGTAAGGTAGGAGAAGTTGAACTTGCATCCGTCGGAATAGCTAACCAATACTATTTTCTATTTACACTTTTCATATTGGGTATTTCTGGTGGAGGTGGTGTATTAGCCGCTCAACTCTTTGGGAAAAAAGATCTTACAAATATAAAAAAGACTTTAACTAAATCACTTACAATCGGTTTAGGGATTTCTTTGTTCATAACAGCATTTGGGGTTTTTATGCCAGAAAAAATAATGAGTCTCTTTAGCACGGATCCATCAGTTATTAGCGTAGGATCCATCTATCTCAGAATTACCGTTTTAAGCTACTGCTTTACTGCTATTTCGTTTACTTTTTCTGCTTTTTTGAGAAGCATCGGTAATACAAAACTTCCCATGTTGGCAAGCCTTTTTGCTTTGATAATTAACGGATTTTTAAATTATATTTTAATCTTCGGATATTTGGGAATGCCACAACTCGGTACGGTTGGTGCTGCAATAGCAACTCTTATTTCACGAACTTGTGAATGTTTAATTATTTTAGGATTTGTCTATTTCAAAGATAAAGTCCTTAATATCAGCTTTTCAGATTTTAGTAATTTCCCTAAACAACTTTCTAAAACGCTTACATCAATAACTATGCCAATCGTTCTAAATGAAGCATGTTGGGGATTAGGCAATGTCACTTATATCGCAATCTATGCTAGGATAAATACTGCCGCTGCTGCTTCTATGCAAATATGTTCAACTATTATGAATTTATTTATGATATTTGCATTCGGGCTTTCATATGCCTCAGTAGTTATTATCGGAAATGAAATCGGTGCTGGAAATGAAGATGCGGCAAAAGAACATAGCAAAAGAATAGCTGGCGTATCCATAATGATAGCCTTAGTCATGAGTGTCATTCTACTTTTTTCTGCAAAACCTATCGTTTCATTTTTCAATGTTTCAGATGTTGTAAAAACAAGTTCCGTATATATTCTATGTATCTTTTCACTTATCATGATCATCAAAGTTTTTAACATGGTTATGATTGTAGGTATATTCAGAGGTGGTGGTGATGCTGCTTATTGGTCTATTCTTCAAGGATTGACCCTTTGGTGTGTTGGTATTCCACTGGCGTACTTTGCTGCATTTAAATTATCTTTTCCAATCCATTATGTTGTTGCATTTACGGCAGTTGAGGAAATCTTAAAATTAATATTTGTCGTAAAGAGATTCTATTCATACAAGTGGATTAGAAATATAGTAAAAGACACACCTACTCATTTAGAAACTGCTTTTGTAGAGAAGACAGCTTAAACTGTGTCGTGACTTGAAAACGAAATAGTTCTTTCAATTAAAAAACGGAACACACCAAAATGATGTAGCCAATCATTTTGGTGTGTACCGATTATTCATACTTTTAAAGATGTTTGTCTAAAGCATTCAAAATATCACCAGCTGTTTCAAATTCATAGTCGTGTAAGTATTTGGCGATTTCTTCCCAATCCTTCAATAATCCCTTTTGCCTCATATTGGGTTTGATTTCTACAAGGATTTCTTCTGCTTCAGAATCATACTCTTCAATACAACATTTCAATTTCATGATTTTCTCTTCAAATATTTGCGCACACAACAAAATAGGTGATTCAAACTCTTCTTTTTCAGTGCTGAATAAACCATCAAGTTCTTTAAATACCGCTTCAAACAACCCACAGATCTCATGCAATGGTGTAAACTCAACTAGTTCATCAACCTGCAATTGTCCTTTTTTTAATTTTAGTTCAATTGTTTTTGAATTATCAGCTAAAGCCTGATGACCAATTGTTGCTGCTACACTTTTTAAGGTATGATAATATCGTATATTTTCATCCTTACCCAATTCTAGAAGTCCTATAATAACCTTTTCGTAATCTACATAGTCTGAATAAAACCTGTACAATATGCGATTTAACATGCTATTGTCTCCACCAACATTTTTCATTGCAATATCCAAATCAATGCTTTTAATCTGTTTTAGATCTAAAACATTCTCTGTAACTTGAGCAATATTCTTTTTATTTGGTATTGATTCTTGTATCAAATTCGATGGTGTCCATTTCAATAAGGTTTTATAAAGTTCAAGTGGTACAATAGGTTTAGCAATGAAATCAACCATCCCAGCCTCGATACATTTTGTTTTATCTTCAGACATTGCATTTGCTGTCATTGCAATTATCGATAATTTGTTATCTTGTTTTTCTGAATTGATTATTTTTGAAGCCTCTATACCATCCATTACCGGCATTTGCATATCCATAAGAACAATATCATATGATCCGGTTCTTACTTTTTCAACACCCACTTTACCATTCTCTGCTACATCAGCACTTAGACCAACTTGAGCTAATAATTCCAAAGCAATAAATTGGTTGGTTTCATTATCCTCAACCAAAAGAATATTCACCTTGGATACTCTACACATCTTATCATGAATATCAGCTTCTTCATCAAGACTTAGTACTTCATTATCAATGATTTCGCCACCCAGTACACGAACTGTCGAATGTTGTAACAATGTTGGATTTACAGGTTTTGTTACAACCATCTCTATATCAACATCTCGTGATTGATTTAATATGACCTCTGAAGAAAAACCCGTAATCATAATACATTTAGGTTTTGATGTAAGATCAAGTTTTTCTATTCTTCTAATGGTTTCAAGTCCATCTAAAGCTGGCATTTTGTAATCAACATAAATGATATCATATGGTTTGTTTCCAGTGTTCTTTTCACGAATCAACTCTACTGCTTCTACTCCAGAAGATGTCGAATCAACAATCATACCTAAACTAGTCAACATACTACCGATAACATTTCTACATGTAAGGTTATCATCAACTACAAGACCTCTAAGGTTTTGTATCTCAACACCCGATATTTTCTTACTTGTATTTGTTACAGATTTTCCAACTGTAACAGTGAACCAAAAAGTACTCCCTTCACCAGATTTTGAATTAACGCCAACTTCACCATCCATTAGATTGGCCAAATTCTTAGATATTGCCAAACCTAGTCCAGTCCCACCATATTTCCTTGAAGTCGAAGTATCAGCTTGTTGGAATGATTTGAATAATTTTACCATTTGTTCATCTGACAAACCAACCCCAGTATCACATACTTCAAATCTCAACAAATATTTTTTTTCATACTCCTGTTCTATTTTTACACGAACGACTATTTCGCCTTTTTCTGTAAATTTGATTGCGTTATTGGTGTAATTAATGAGAATCTGTCCGATTCTCAAAGGATCACCATAGTAGAAGTTAGGTAGATTTGTATCCACGTCAAAAACCAATTCAAGGCCTTTATTTTCACATTTTTCACTAATAAGACTTGATAGATTACTAAAAACATCATTAAGTTCAAATTCAGTCTTCTCAATATTTAATTTCCCAGCTTCTATCTTTGAGAAATCCAATATATCATTAATAACACCAAGTAGATGTTGACCCGATGTTTGTATGCCATTCAGATAATTTTTTTGCTGTTCATCTAATTCCGTTTTATTAATTAGATATGCCATTCCAAGAATTGCATTCATCGGTGTACGGATTTCATGACTCATATTAGCCAAGAAGTCCGATTTTGTTTTAGCAGCATTTTCTGCAACGAACTTGGCTTCTTTTAATTCCTCATTTTTACTCAGAATCATATTTAAAAGTTCATCTCTCGAAAGTTTTTCTATTTCACTTTTAATATAATCGGTGATTTCTAAGGTGATAGGAGTATCTATTTTTATTTTTCTGATTTCAGTCAACAATTCTAATGTCTCACTTTTTTGACTGTATTCGAACACATCAAAAAAGTCAGTTAATTGATTCATATCAACCTTCTGTTTCAAACCTTCAAACCTAAATTTAAGAATATGGAATTGGTGGATATTCTCTAACTCAATATGCAACTCATACGCGTCATTCACTGTGCATAATTGCCGGATAACCTCTGAAACAATTGTTACCATTCTTGTAGTTAAGAAGTCATTCAACTCTATACCTGAAGCCAAATATTTAATTTTCCGTCGTATTTCTTTAAATACTACCGTTTGATCAATCTTTATCTTCCCTAAATCATACATAAGTTTCTCACTTCCACTTAATTAACCTTAATCGCTAAACATGATGCATCATCATCTCTTTTTTGATAACGATTTAAGATGCCCAAAGCCAACGATTCTGCTGATTCTGATACTAAATCTTTACAATCATCCCATCTGAAACGATTTTGAATACCATCTGAATGAAGTAATACGATATCTCCTATTTTTAACGATGTTTCAGATAATGTCGGTTTCAAAACGCCATAACCAACAATGCCATCTCTTGAGATCAGACGGATCAATTCTGAACCTTTTATTCTGACCGATATATTCCCAATCCCTACATGCTGAAATAAGCCATTGTTATCAATTAAACACAACGAGGCAACAGCCCCCCTAGATCCAAGAATGTTATTATGGAGACCTGTCATGATATCTAAAAGATTTTCTTTATAATGGTCATCTAAATATAATTCTATTTTTATGGCGAGTTTTCTGGCATCAATACCATGACCTAAGACGTCAATTGCTGCAAAAAAATACTTGTTATCATATTCCTGAGTGTAAATTAGATCACCACAATACTCAATTCCACCCATTAATGATTTCATTATGTAAGCATATTCAATTTCCATTATAATCTCCATTTACACGCAATTATCATTGTGCCTATATTTTGGATTGACTCTATTTCAAAGTCATCCATAATCCTTACTACACTTGGTAATCCTTGCCCCAAACTGCTTTCATAGGTGGTATAAAATTCTGACAACGCCTTCTCAACATCTTCAATGCCAGGGCCCTTATCTAATGCAATTAATTCAATGCCAGATTTTTTTGTTTCCCATCCTTCAATTACTCTAAGTACGATTTCCCCTCGATCTGCATATCTTAAGATATTTACAGCTAACTCTGATGTTGCAGTTGCCAACAAAACCTCATTGGTTTCATTAAAACCAACTTCATTTGCCATTTTTCTAATGGTATAAATTGCTACATTAACATCAATAGATTCATTTATTTTTATTAAATGCTCTTTTTGAATACGTCCAAAATAACCATTCAAAATATTAATTTCAAATTTTTTCATATCAGCTATCACTCTTAAGAGAATTAAGTTTTTTGATTCCCAGTTCCATAGTTACCGCTGTATTAACATTGAAGTGAGAGTGATTTATGTTAAGATCCATTAATGCCATCACAACAGCTGGACGTAAACTCGTCCATATGACTTCAACTCCCATCAATTTCAACGCTTCAGTTGTCTGAATAAAATTTTTATACATATAAGAATCCATAATAGAAACAGCTGAAAAATCGAATACTGCACCATTTAGCTTATGTTGATACCCTCTATTCATAATCACCTTTGAGAACGATTCAAGGTCTGCATCATGCATATCTCCAGGAATTGAAACAATTAGATTATGGCTTAATAGAGAAATTGAAGCATATATATCTTGAGCTGTATTATTCATAGTTATTCCTTTCACTTCAATTAACTACAATATTCAGAATATCAAAAGCTTCAGTCAAAGCATCACTTAATGTTGCTTTTGTTTTAATTGATTGCATATCTATACCAAGTTGTATCACTGTTTGTGCAACTGCTGGAGAAATACCAGATAAAATACATTCACAGCCCATTAATTGTGTTGCCTTCGTTATCTTAATTAAATGATTTGCTACAGCAGTATCTACAGCAGCGACACCATGAATATCCAAAATGATGACACGTGAATAAGTTTCCGCAATTTTTTTCAACATACTCTCCATCATCAATTGAGCTCGCATCGAATCAATAACACCTACAATCGGCAACATTAAAACACCTTCCCATAGTTTTATTGTTGGTGTAGACATTTGTTGTATGGTGTAGGCCTGTTCATTTAGTCTTCTTTCATATGCAATTCTTTCACTGATATCAAGAATATATTCCAGTCCACCAATCACTTCATTGTTCTTATCAAATAAAGGGACTGCATAATACTCAATCGGTATTATTTTATTATCCACATTAATCTCGTTTCTTGCAGTTTTAGTCTTCTTTTCAATCATTGCTTTTTTCATACAGCACTCCTCTGTATCACAATGTTTAGACTTGAACTGCATTGAACATAACTTTCCTTTTATATCAACTTCGTCAACTCCTAAAAAAGATGTTCCAGCATCATTCATATATATTATTTCCATATTCTTGTTTACAGCCATCACAGGCGTCGGAATCTGTCTTAAAATATCCACTTTTAATTCATGGTCAGAATCATATAGTACATTATTATTCTCCATTTTGATCTCCTTTGTATAGTCATTTATAAAATTCTATTGCTCAAAGCTAATTGTCTCTAATACATATATTGCCCATTATTGTTTAATGTCAAACATATACCTAACACTTTTTAGAGTTATTAACATCATTTCCACGATATGGATTAAACATCCTATCTCCTTATCATTACCTGTTCTTATTGCCTATAATAAAAACAACGTTAATAAACCCGTCAAACCACAACTACATCATTACATTATCAATTTCTACTATCGCAAAGACGACTTCTTTAGAATATTGTTTTGAAGAGGCTAACATCTTTTTTAGGATGTAATTGGCATCGAAGCCTTTACCAATACCCATTTCATATTCTATAACCGCCTTAATGATTTGCGCACCTGAGTAAACAATATTTTTCTCATCAAAAGGTAACATCCCCAAATCATCAGACAGAAGTTGTATCATTTCACTGATACTATCTAACCTTGGTATTTTCTTAATGAGTTCACTACCGTAGTAAGGATATTTTTTATAGATATTTTGATCAGCACTACCAACGAATCTACCATTAATGATGTTTTGTGCTGAAATTGGATTCATGTACAACAGTCCAATTTGCGACAAGAGACTTCCAAGTTCTACCATCCAAACATCTTGTAAATTCAACAACTTCCCAATTTTAACCGACTTGTCTTTTACTTTATACGATAGGCAAAATACTTCAGGATGACTATTTTTTTCAAGTTCCATAAACATGCCAACAGCACCAACCAAAGTCTTGGACAACAGTTCTTGAATCTCCATTTTGGATTGAACCAATTTTATATGTGTTTCTACTCTTGCTTTTACCTCAAGAGCTTCAAATGGTTTAACAACATAATCCACTGCACCCAGTTCAAAACCTAAGGTTTTTTCGTGTAGCTCTGATTGGGCAGTGATAAATATCACAGGAATTTCTTTCAATTTCTCATCATCTTTCAAAATCCTTATGACGTCATACCCACTCATAACTGGCATCATAATATCTAACAAAATCAAATCCGGCATAATTTTCCTAGCGACATCAATTGCCTTTTGACCATTTTTTGCTACAGAAATCTGATATGCTTTTGAAAGAACTGATCTTAAAATATCAATATTACTTTGCATATCATCTACTATCAGTATTTTATTCATCAAAAGACTCCTTATACCTATCCATAATTTCTTTGACTTCATCTAAATTTTCAATAAAGAGTTCAATCAGTTTTGGATCAAAGTGTAATCCCTTTTCTTCAGAAAGTAATTTAATAGCTTTTTCAATAGGCCAAGGTTCTTTATAAGGTCTTTCACTTGTTAAAGCATCAAATACATCAGCAATAGCAACAATTCTGGAAAAAAGATGTATGTCCTCTCCACTGGTACCATTTGGGTATCCTTTACCATTCCATTTCTCATGATGTTCTCTAGCTATAATACTGGCATACTTTAGGACCTCCGAGTTCTGAATACCTATAATTTCAGATCCCATATTGGCATGTTTATTCATCTCAGCTCTTTCATCATCATCCAAACGTCCAGGTTTTTTGAGAATGTTATCTGCAACGCCAATTTTACCGACGTCATGCATAGGTGACGCCAACCTTAATAAGTCTGCTTCTCTTTCATCAACACCATATGCAACGGCTAAAAGGTAAGCATAAGCACCAACTCTTTTAACATGGTTTCCGGTTTCATTGTCTTTGAATTCAGCAGCTCTACCAAGCATATTGATAACTTCAACTTGTGTATCGTATATTTCGGTTGTTTTCTCTTTAACCTGTTCATTTAATAATAGTTTTTGATTAGCTATATACAACTGCGATTTCACTCTTGCTTTTACAAGTGATGGTATAACAGGTTTTGTTATATAGTCTAAAGCACCAAGCGAAAATCCCTTTAATTCGTCGACTGTTTCATTATTTGCAGTAACAAAAATGACAGGGATATTTTTGGTAACTGGATCTTCTTTTAACTTCTTGATGACAGTAAAACCATCCATTTCTGGCATCATGATATCTAACAAGATTAAATCAGGTTGATGTTTTTTTGCAACCTCCAGCGCTTTTATACCCGAAAGTGCAAAGCGAATTTTATATTCATCACTTAATATTGAACGCAGGACATCAATATTCTGTTTGATATCATCAACAAGCAATATAGTATGCTCCATCATAGAACCACCGGTCCTTTTAGTGAATCGCTAATTGCGAATTTAACCTCATCAATATCAAAGGGTTTCTTCACATGTTTGATTGTTTCAGTTACATTCATATCAGATATATCTTTTTCCAAATTTTCTAAACCACTAAGAAAAATAATTGGAATTGTGTTCAATCGATTATCACTTTTAATAGCTTTAAATGTTTCAAAGCCATCCATAACCGGCATTAAAACATCCAATAAAATTAAATCCGGAATCGTTTTTTGCATCACCTTTAATGCCATTTTTCCGTTTTTTGCAAAGGTTAGCTTATACTCTTTTTTTAGAGCAACTTTTAAAATATCCAAATTCACTGTATTATCATCAACAATAAGAATTTTATTCATGAGTTTCCTCCTTTCCAATAGCTTTTAAGAGATCCAGCGCGTCATCATACTCATAATTTTCAAGGGCATCCCGAACCTCTTTATAAAACAGTTGCCCTTTCATCTCAATGATGGTTGATTTAAGCTCAAATAAAATTTTTTCTGAGTCTAAATCATAGTCATCTATTAATGTAAATAATTCATCCATCTTGCGATTGAATAATTCTATTGATAAAACTAAGTTATCATTCGTCTCTTCTACTTCATCTATGGTTTCAATAAATCCATCAATTTTAGTTAATAGCTGTTTCAGTTTCTGATCAGTTTCTATCACAAAGGCATTTTCTAAGAATGCTTCAAGCGTCATCGTATGGGTTTTTAGACCCATTTCTAGAGTTTTAGCCAATTCCAAAACCTGTTTTGAACCTATATTTCCAGCTAAGCCTTTTAGAGTATGGAAATATCTAACCGCTTCTTCAATGTCTTCAAAACCTAAAATAACGTCACCTAATTCACCTGTATACATACTAGAGAAATTTTTAATCAGTTTATAATAAAGTTCCTGATTATTGCCTAATCGTTCTAGAGCTTGATTGATGTCTAATGTATCTTTTAAATCATCAAAATCAATTACTGGTTTCTTCTTTTTCTTCTCTTTACCATGTCCACCCGATTTTTTTTGAAGAACCTTCTTCATCGCATTAAACAGGTTAGTTAAATTAAGTGGTTTAGATACATGCGTTTGAACACCTAGTTTTTCAATTCTAATAAGTGTCTCTTTCATGACATCGGCTGAGAGTGCAATGATTGGCAGTTGATCCGAATCATAAAGTTCTCTAATACGTTTGGTCGCTGTAAAACCATCCATGATTGGCATTTGCAAATCCATCAGTACCAAATCAAACGGTTCAGTACTATGTTCAACCATTTCAACTGCTTCTAAGCCGTTATTAGCAACAGCCAAAGGAAAACCAACAGCTTCAAGATTCTCAATAACAACTTGCTGATTAATCAAGTTATCTTCAACAAGCAGTATACGATTACCATTATATGGCTTCATTTCGTCATATAAATCCTCTGCATGTATATGTCTAAATTGTTTTTCTTTTCCCATTGTCGTTGTCACAATAGCATCAATAAGACTCGATTGAGTAATTGGTTTTGCTAATACATAATCAAATCCTGAAGCTTCTGCTAAATCGATGACCTCATCTTTCCAATGTGCGGTTGCCAATATAGCTTTCGGTAACATATCAAGCTCTTGCATTATCTTTGACCATACATTAAAGCCACTAGTGTGTTCCAACTTATAATCTAAGATCACCAAATCATATTTATCCTCTTCAAGCGTTTCAAAGAATTGGTCTGGATTGTCAAAAATATTTGGATCGTATTTGAAAGACTTCAAATAGTTCTTGTAAACTTCAAGCGCAACTTTATTGTCATCAATTACAGCAATGCGTAGTGCGTTTAATTCCGGTGGTACAAGGTAGTTCTTATTTATCTCCTCTTCCATATATTTAAACGGTATTTCGAAGAAGAAATCACTGCCCTTACCATACTCACTGGTCACACCAATTTCGCCATCCATCATATGCACCAAATTTTTAGAGATAGTAAGACCAAGTCCTGTACCACCATATTTTCTGGTAATTGAAGTATCAGCTTGGCTAAAAGCATTAAACAACTTACCCACCTGTTCATTCGTCATCCCTATGCCAGAGTCTTTAACACTGAACTTCAAGACAACTTCATCTTCTGTTCTTTTTTCCTCACTAACTCTAAGAACCACCTGACCTTCATTTGTAAACTTAACGGCATTGTTACAAAGATTCAATAAAATTTGATTTAATCTTAAAGAATCACCATTTAAGCGATCTGGTACATCATGTTCTTTGACCAATATAAGTTCAATTTCCTTTTCAAAACTTTTTAAACCAATAACACTTGATATATTGCCTAGTATTTCATCCAAACTAAAGTTCACAGCTTCTAAGTCGAGTTTACCAGCCTCAATTTTAGAAAAATCCAATACATCATTGATGATGCCTAATAAATTTTTAGCTGCTTTGTTTATTTTTGTAGCATAATCTTGTTGTTTTATATCCAAACCTGTTTTTTCAAGTAATGCTCCTAAACCAATGATGGCATTCATTGGTGTTCTAATCTCATGAGACATATTGGCTAAAAAATCAGATTTAGCTTTTGTTGCTGTTTCAGCAGTCTCTTTTGCCAATAACAACTCAAATTCAACATTTTTCTTTTTAGTGATATCTTCAAGAACAGTAACAACACCACCACCTAATTCAGAATTGATGCCATTTGCCGTAATATGTAACCATGTCACTTCATTATCTCGATTTACGATACCAATCTCTTCAACAACATTTTTTATATTATCTCTTAGAACACGAGTAGAAGGACATTGAGAAGCATCTAACTCTATCCCCTCTTGTGTAATAAATCGATTATCACCTTCAAATAATGACGATAATTTCTCACCATTATTTATACCTAATAGACCTTCTGCAACTTGATTTTTTTCAATTACAATCTCATTCTTATCGGTCATGACGACACCAATGGTCATCGAATTAAATAATATCTTTAACTGAGATCTTTTTTGCGCCAAGTCTAATTGTTCTAACTTTCTATCTGTAATATCTAGAGTTAAGCCAGCGATTTTAGTCGGTAAATTCTGACGCACTTCCACAATTCTACCAATGTTCATTAACCAAGTATATGAACCATCACTTTTTCTAAACTGAAACTCAGATTCATAGATACTTTTCTCATCCGACATATGTGCATCAAAATCTTGAATCGCCTGATCATAATCAGTTGGATGAATCAATGCTTCAAATGACTCTGTATCAGTTGGTATTTCTGATGTTTTATATCCATATTGTTTGTAAAAATCATTGGATTGATAGATCAATCTATTGTCAGTTAAAGACCTCTCCCAATAATAAGCACCCATAGCTTTAAGAGCAAACTTCATTTTTTCTTCACTCTCTTGAATACGTTTTTGTGTTTCTTTGATTTCACTTACATCAGTGGACATTGAACAAACAGAAGTTACCTCCCCATTATAATTAAGAATCGGAAAGGCTTCTGTTACATATATTTTTATTTCACCATTTATAACAGCTGTTATTTCCTTTTTTACATGTTCCTTGCTTCTTATTACTTCTTCATCTATATCATCATAAGCAAGATCTTTCTCACCAAAAAATTCTTTGAATGTTTTGCCTATTATCTCTTCTTTTGATATCCCCATCAATTCTTGCCATTTCTTATTAACGAGTATATAGCGATGTTCTAAGTCTTTAACATTGATGATTGAAGAAGACTCATTAATCATATTATCCAAAAATGAGCTCTGTTCTATTAATTCGTTTTCTATTTGCTTTTTTGATGATATATCATCAAAAATACAGATATAGTTAACAATCTCTGAAGACTCATCACGAATTGGAGCAATGTGAATATGTTCAATGACTTCTTGATTTTCAAATACTCTCGACTTTTCACCCTCCCATACAAAACCTTTTTCCAATCCGGTTTTTATGGCTGAAACTTCATTTATAACATAACGGTAAATCTCAGCCTCTGCTCCGAGGACCCCTTCTTTTTGAACATTTCTTGATTGATAATAATTATAATTAGCGAATTCTACAATACCTTCACAATCAATGATTAATACAGAAATTGGACTTTGCTCAATCGCTTCCATCAACTGTCCTATTTCCTTTGTTCTTACTTTTATTAGACCTTCCATATCATCTGTATGGATTTGTAACTCTTCCAACATCTTGTTAAAAGAAGAAGCCATGCTGCCAAACTCATCTTTACGATTCACATCTAATCTTTCAGAAAGGTTCTTACTTTCAACGATTTCTAAAGAAGCCTGATTAAATTGAGTTAAAGGCTTGATAATTGTTTTTTGAAGTATCACAGTCATACCGATGATTAATAAAAAAGCAACAAGACTTGTGTGAATCAGATATCCTCTCAAAACATTTGTGAGGGTTTCATTAATGAACTTTTCTGGAATTATTTCAAAATAGTAGATCTTATCATATTTTGAATTTCTTTTAACCACAATATAAGTTTCACCATTCAGATCAAACTCATAATGATTATCTTCAATTAATTTGGATCTATCGAGTGCTTTTCCAAGATCACTATCCCTGCTTTTTGTGAGTATTTCACCATTTTCTATAAAAAAGATTGTATTTTCATAATTAATACCTACGATACTGGGTTTGTCTTGGTTACTTTCTTTTAGGAATTTTTCAACTTCTTTTATACTTAAATCGATCGCTATAACACCAAAAATATCATCATCTCTTACTAGTGTTTTCGAAACGGTAACATCATACTCTCCAGTACTCGGATTAACATAAGGTTCCGTTAAAACAAATTCATCTGGCATTGCCATCGATTCTATATACCAAGGTCTTGTTCTAGGATCATAATCAAACCGTTCCTCTTCAGTTGAATCAATACTGATGACAGGTTCACTAACTGTAAAAGAGCCATCATCACGACCAATATATGCAAAATACATCTTCTTGTTGACCTGAATATAATCATTTAAAATCTTTATGACCGCTTGTTCTTCTGACGCATTGCTGATAATGTAGCCATCTTTTTTCATCGTTAATAGCTTAGTATAATGATCACTTTCGACATACAATTCCTCATTGGTCATAAGAAAATTCAAATCACTTTCAGCCTCTTCAACAAACCCATCCATAAAAAGTGCTAATTGTTTTAATTGTTGTTCAAATTCCTCAGTTTGATCTTGAACAAATCTAGTTTGTATCGAAGGGACTAAAATGAATACCAACAGAGATAGAGCTGTGATAAGAAAAAGGCTATTAATTATGGTCAATTTATACCTTATTTTCATACATTACGCCCCCTCTATCAAAAAGAAATCATCGGATTCAATTAATGCAGTTGCAGATTCAAATTCGTAATCATTTACATATGCTTTTATTTGCTCAAAGGTTTTCGCATCTTTCCTAGACATCTCAAAGGCAATCAATTGATTACAGATTTCACCCGCTTCACCATCATAGTTCTCTAAGTGTTCCATTAACTGATTTAATAATTCATTAACTTTTACTTGATCAAACGACTGTTTTTCATCATTATGATCTTCAATAACAACTGTTCTTATGATTTTTTCAAATGTATCTTCAAGAGCAGACTTCAAAAGGTCTGCATACTTTAAAATGTCATTATTTGTGCTTAAGCCCAACTCAATCTCCCTAGATATTTTTTCTATACTGACTGCACCAATATTACCAGAAACACCTTTCAAACTATGTGCTTGTCGAACACGTTCCTCTTTAGTTTTGGTATCATCAAAAATTATGAGTTTATCCCATTTATATTCGTTACTAAACTTAAGTATCAAATCGCAATACAGTCTTATGTTACTCCCAACACGCTCCAAAGCTTTTTTAACTTCCATATTGTCTAAACCAATTATTAGATCTTCTTTTGTTACCGAAGCTTCTTTTTCAAAAACAACTTTATCATTTCGTATTCTATCTCCTGGTTTGATCCATTTTACAAGCATCTTAAATAACTCTACTTTATCTATTGGCTTTGTTATATAATCATTCATTCCGCATTCAAATACACGCTCTCTAGTACCTAACATTGCATCTGCACTTAAGGCGATAATTGCGATATCCGAGATATCTAATTCGTCTCTTATACGCCTTGAAGCAGCATATCCATCTAATACAGGCATCTGTAAATCCATTAAAACAAGATCATACGTATTGATCTTCAATTTATCAACACCTTCCAAACCATTATTTGCTAAATCAACAAAAAATCCTTCCAGTTCTAATAATTCTTTGGCAACTTGTTGATTGATATCATTATCTTCTACAAGCAGTATTTTGGCTCCACGAACCAGCTCAAAACCTTCCAGTATCTGAGTAGATATTTGATTTGTTTGATTAGAAATTGTCTCTAATGCATATTCTTCTATGGCTGCATTGTAAAGTTGCGATCTGCTAACCGGTTTGATTAAGACCTGTTCTATGCCTTCAGCCATTGCATCTATAAGGATTTCCTCTTTAGAATAAGCAGTTACAATAATGATTTTTGGCAATGGCTCAATTCCTTTTTCAAGGATGTGGTGCCATGTTTCCACACCATTCATACCGTCCATTTTCCAGTCCATAAAAATAATATCAATGGGTTGATTGTTTGAAATACCAATTTCAATCATTTCAATAGCGTGTTCACCTGAATCAGTCGCCATAACATCAAAACCAAAATCTCTTACGTAGTCACAGATTACTTCTCTTGCTGTCATATTGTCATCTACAACCAAACAAACTTTATTTTTTAAAATTGAAACATCATCATATAAAGAATTAGACTTCTTCTCACTTCGATTGAAAATCGCTGTAAAGGTAAACGTACTGCCTTTATCCACTTCACTTTCTACCCGCACTTCACCCGACATCATTTCTATCAGTTTTTTTGAAATCGTTAATCCCAACCCTGTACCACCGTATTTTCTAGTGGTTGACTGATCAGCCTGTGAGAATGCTTTGAACAAATTACCTTGTTGAACTTTTGTCATACCTATTCCACTGTCTTTAACAGAAAATATTATATTGAAATTTTCATTTGTCTCCTCAAGAATCTTGACTTCAATGATGATTTCACCCTCATTTGTAAACTTAATTGCATTATTTACAAGGTTAAGAAGAACCTGTCCTAATCTCAACGGATCTCCAATAATCCATTCAGGTATTTTACTGTCTTTTATAACAATGAATTCTAAATTCTTATTAAATGCTTTTAAACCTACTACACTGGATAAATTCTCTAAAACCTCATCTAGTTTAAATTCAATTCTGTCTAATGACATTTTGCCGGCTTCAATTTTAGAAAAATCAAGTATGTCATTGATAATTCCTAAGAGATTTTTAGCCGCATTTCCTATTTTTGAAACGTAATCACGTTGTTTGATATTTAAACCAGTGCGCTCCAATAAACCATTTAGTCCAATTACTGCATTCATTGGTGTTCTTATTTCATGTGACATATTGGCTAAAAAATCAGATTTTGCCTGAGTAGCTTTTTCAGCGAGAACACGTGCGGTTTCCAAACGATCTAGATGTTTAGCATTTTCTATTGCGATAGCCGCTTGTGTTGCAAAAGCAGTTCCTATGTCAGCCATCGATTCTTGATAATAACCGACCTCATCAGAATCTAGAGATAAGGAGCCAATCACAATATCTTGATAAACCAACGGAAAACTCATCCATGATCTTACATGTATGTTTTCTTTAAATTTTACAAAATCCTTGTGAACTCGAATATCATCATAAATAACATGTGTTTTTTTCTGAATGACATCATAATTAACAGATCCTTCGACGACAGGGAAACGAAGTCCAATCACTTTATCAACATCATCAAATCCTACACAGTGAATAATTTCTAAAGAACCTTCATGATATTCCATAATAGATGCACTTTTAAACGGAATGACATTAAACATATTTTTTAGAACTGCTTCTAACACATCACTCAATGAGTGATAGTTGCTTAATGCCAAAGTTGTGTCAAATAACATTTTTGTTTGGTTTAATGATTCTTCTAAAGCCAACATAGCTTCTTTCTTGTCTGTAATGTCTAAAGAGTATTCAATCATTTGGCTCACCTGATTAAATTCATCCAAAATAGGGTAACCATGAACCTCAACATATCGTTCATTGCCTTCTGCATCGTAATGAGTATGTTCAAGGACAACTGGTTCTTTTGTTTCTTTAACGATTGTTAATGGACAAGGATCCTTCTCACCTGAACAGGGTTCGTTCTCTCTGTGAGTTAATTTATGACAAGTCGTAATCGGTTCAGTTGCAATATTAGCCGCTGCGTCATTATATAAAAGTATCTGATAGGTGACTGCATCAATGACATAAAAAGGATGTGTCAATGCATTGATTGCAACTTCGAATTTCTCATTGGTTGTTGCTAATGCAGTTGTTCGGTCATTAATTTCTTTTTCAAGTAAGTCATAACTTTTTGAAGAAATTGAGTTGACTTTTAAGCCCATAACCAAAGAAAAAATGACACTGAGACTCACCATGATAGTAGAAGCAGAAACAGCAAATAAGAAACGACTTCGAACCATATAATATGTGCTTAAAGCATCTTCTTCATCAATTTCTGTAGCTAAACCATAATTATACGTCTCATTCCATTCCCAGGCGCCAAAAACTTCAACACCTCTATAATCCATGTAACCAGATATATTAACACCATCACTACCGGCTAATGCTTCGCTGGCCATGACAGTCATCTCTTGTTGAGTGCCATCATATGGATTTTCATAAGTCAATTCACGACCAGGATTTATCAACGAGATATTTAACGCACTTTGCTTAACGGTATCCAACAGTCCAATATTTCTAAGTTCGTCATCAAATCTACTAATGGTAAACATTAAAGCATTACTATTAAAAGCATATGTTTCACCACTTTTACCGATAGTGCCTGAGTTTGCTAATCTTGAAAACTGATTTTTAACATCCTCTTCTGAAATCAAAATACCAATATTTACATCGTCTGCAACAATTGGTACAAGATATATAATATTATTTAACTCCTCATTTATGGGCGCATGAAAAACAATCTCTCCATTTAATGCCTTTTGGACAGATTCGGTATATTCTGTATGAAAGATCATATCCGTTTGATTACTATTGGAAAACAACAGATTACTATTTCCATCTAAAATAGTAATGTTATGAGTTAACAAATCACGTTCTTTTTCGATTAGAAATGACATTATTAGAGCTTTGTCGTTTGTTGAAACAACATCAACAAAAGGATCGTAATTTGATATCTCTTCTAATTCAGATAACCGTCCTTCTATATGTAAGTTAAGACCTTCTGAAGTTGCCGTCAACACAGAATCTAAAGACTCCTTAACATCATCTAACGTATTACGTTTTATGTTCTGCAACGCCAAAATAGTGATGCTCGTTGAGACAATCAAACATACCAATAAAATAGCCGCACTTAGCCGTATAATCTTTTTTCTCTGTTTTTCTCCCATAATACCCCCTATTATAGTTTTATATATCCCTTTTAGTCGATTTCTATCACAAAATAGATAAGTTTTCTAATTTTTCTGACATTTTGTACAAATGTTCATCTAATCTAATGAAAACAGCCTATAATCAGCCTTTAGTGCACTAAAAGAGTGTCTTTTAAAACCACTTTATTTGATGTTTTATGTATAATTTCTTTTTTGTTGAGTAAACAACACTCTCATCAGTTTATGACCAATTATAAAATATCAACTGCATAAAAATAAATCACCTTTGAAATAAATCAAAGGTGATTTTACATATCTTATATTCCTAATCATCTGAAAGGTACCATTTTGTATCCCATGTTGGCGGATAACCTAGATCATGATAAATCAAATATCTAATAAGTTGTCCTTGATGCATATACTCATGATTGATCATATCAAACAAGATTTCTTGTTGATCAAGAGTCAGTTCACATTTCATTAGGACGTCTAAAAGCTTCTGGTGTGATTCATTCAAGTGTCGTTTTAATTTAGGATAGTCATACAACTCATCAAACGATACAGAAACTTTCCAAGCAAAAGGTTTGTTTTCTGAAAAACACTCTATCATACTAACTCTACCAGCAATAATACATCTTAAGTGTTGTGCGATTGTATTAGATGATTCTTTAATCATTTGATTGTATAGAGTTTCAGGTATGATAAAATCCATAAAATCATCATATTGCTTCATAATTTCTTCTATTTTCTTAGCCAATAAATTATTCATACACACCCTCATTTCATTAGTAATTCTGTCGCCCAAATACTACTACTTGGATTCTATTACTTAATAATCCGATTAACGGTTTAACACAGATTAAGCATCCATTATCTTTATACTCAATCGTTAAAATATATTCTTACTATATTGATAACCTTTATTCTACCTTTTAATCACAATTTATTGTGTATCACCTTATTAGATTAAACAAAGTACAACATCTAATGAACATATTAGTCCCTAAAATTCTAAAATATGAGTCATTATGTTCAAAAAATAAAAAGAGATATCAAATGATATCTCTTTACAATTTATGCTTTTATTGCCCAACGCATTTTTGTAGATTTTGCTCGACTGTTATTGAAACATTCTTCTTTTGATGGTCTAATAATTTCAGGAGCAATTTCTTTATAAACACCTGAGCGTAATAAACGTTTGAATGATTTTTTTACCAGACGGTCTTCTCCAGAATGGAAAGAAAGAATCGCTACACGTCCACCAGGAGCGAGTACATCTGGTAATTTTTCTAAGAATTCATACAAAACTTCAAATTCATCGTTCACATCAATTCTTAATGCTTGGAAAGATCGTTGACATGACTTCTTAACCTGTTCAGTTCTTTCATTTATCGGAATGAATTGAAGTGCTTTTTCGATTATATCTCTAAGTTGAGAAGTTGTAGTAATCTTTCTTCCCTTCTTAATTTCAGAACAAATGGCTTGAGCAATCTCTTTTGCATGAGGCTCATCAGCATTTTCTATTAACATACCTTCCAATTCAGCTTTTGAAATCTTTCTTAATCTCTCAGCGGCAGATATGCCTTTCTTAGGATTTAATCTTAAATCTAATGGTCCTTCCGTTTTATAAGAAAATCCTCTATCAGGATTATCAATCTGCATTGAAGATACCCCTAAATCAGCTAATACAAAATCGAGTGGACCTGACTCAGGAATCACTTGATCTATATTGGCGAAATTCAACTGCTTAATCGTAACGATTTCTGGACCAAAACCTCTTTCTGCAAGACGTTCTCTTGTACGTGGCAGCTCAATTGGATCAATATCAAGAGCATATAAATGTCCCTTAGACTCTAAACATTTAAGCATCTCAGTTGAATGACCACCATACCCAAGCGTCGCATCTAACCCAACTTGTCCAGGTTTAATTTGCAAGAAATCCAATATTTCATTTACACATATCGAGATATGCATACCAGCTGGTGTGCTACCCTTTTGAATTACCCTTGCCACAGTATCAGCATATTTCTCAGGTTGATGTTCCTTGTATTTATCTTTATAAGATTTCGGATGAGTACCTTTATATCGAACTCTTCTTTTGTGTACTTTTTCCGGTTTTTGTTCTTGATCTTGTTTATCCATTTGTTTACCTCACTCGTTTTATATGAATTGAAAATGCAGCAGTGATATCTTGTAGAACTACTCTATACATTTTAATCTATTTTGATAATGTTATACAAATCTTATAATAGCAAATTCAATTAATTAATGCAAATTCATATCAAACTATATCTATAGTAAAAATGTAAATTCCACGGACTAAAATATAGTTTCCGATGAAATTTCAAACTGAATCAATAGTAATAGTTCTAAGGAGTTTACTTCTCATCAATTAACTCTATGTATTTATCCAAAGTTTCTACACTGGTCAAGGCAGGAAAATCAGGCGTTGTTCTAAACTCTTCATTACTACTTCCATCACTGTTCAAACCAAGAAGCGTGCTATATCTAACAAGCAGCCCAGTATTAGGTAATGTGAAATACAATGGGGTCATTGTACCACCATCACCACCAGTTGTAGTACCTACCAAAGTAACAAGTCCAGCATTCTTACAAAAGAACTTTACCATGACGTCTTATTCTAAAAAATCACCTTAATTAACTGAATAACACAATGGAATCGGGTAACATCAGCCAGATGAAAATGCCAAATAAAAGGTATAGTTGTTATTGGATGAAAATATTAAATAAATGAAGAGCAGTTTATAGAAATCAGGTAGTAAGATTTCTGCAAACTGCTCTTTCAATATTAGACTAATAATTTACTTTCACTGTTTAAATTAAAAGTTACTTTAATTATAAACTTTCCTTCAGTATATGATAACTTCAGATCCCCATGATGAGCATCCAACAAACCACTTACAATTGTTAATCCCAATCCATGCCCACCTGTTTCTCGACTTCTGCTCTCTTCTAACCTATAGAAGGGTTTCACTAAAGAACCTAAATCTAGATGATTTATCTCATGACTGCTATTTTCAACAGTCAACACAGCATTAGCTTCATCTGATTCCAAAGAAACTTTTACTTGACCGCTATCTGTTGTATACCTATTTGTATTTGACAGTATATTATCAACTATCTGTTCTATTCTATTGACGTCTCCCCTTATGACAATATCAGATTTTATTGAAGATTCAAGATGTAATCCTCTCGTTTTCATTAGCTGTTTATATTTATCCAATGAATGTAGTATCGTAATTGAAAGGTCAACATCAGATATATCTAATTTAAAATCTCTTTTGTCTAATTTTGCTAACAAAACTATATCTTCTACCAGATTGTTTAAACGATCTGATTCATCAAGAATATAGTCTAAGAAATCCGTTTTCTCTTCTTCGGTTTCATAGTATTTGAGTTTTACGCTTTCGGTATACCCTTTGATAATACCAATAGGTGATTTAAATTCATGAGCGATACTTGCTAAGAATTGTCTTTGACCAATCATATCATTCTTTAAAAGACTATTGGCCTGATACAATTCCTGAATCTTTTGATCAAGTACTTTCGAAATACTTGTGATACTATGAGCCAGCTGTCCAATTTCATCTTTTGAATCATAATTGAGCGATACATCAAAATCCAAATTTGCTATTTTTGCAGTCTGATTATTGATATCAATAATCGGTTTAACAATTTTTTTTGATAAGACATATGAAATAATGAGTATGAAAATTATTATTATACACCCTGTTATCAAAAAGAATTGGTTAGCGATATCTGCATTACGTCTAATCTCATCTAATTGAACCGAGATAACCATAGTCCTATTTGGTGTTAAATACCGTATGAGAACTATCTGATCTTGTTCTTTTTGAGGGTGTTTCAATACAAAGTATTTATATTCATTGGTTACAATCTCATCTTTATAATCTGATATAATCTCAAATTGATGTTTGGGTAAAAACATCTCATTGTTTACATCAAATTCCGGTACAGATGACAATCTAATAATCCCCTCAGCATCAACGATGACATACTTATAACCATTTATATTATTATGCTCTCTTAGAGTATTCAAAAGGTTTTCAGGGTCGTTATGATACACGTTATTGATTTCTGAAGCCTCTTCTATAAAATCTTCTTTCAAAGTGTATATAAAAAAGTCTTCAAGAAAGAATACATTCAGTAATAACAACACAATCATAAATCCAAGAATCAGTGAAAATACCACCATAACTAGTTTTTTCTTAATTGATAAATCTCTCATTTTGAGCTCCTATAGAAGTATCCTTTACCTCTTGCTGTTTTTATACACTCTCCCCAAACGCCAATTTTTGATCTCAAACTTTTGATATGAGTATCAAGCGTTCTTGGATCTCCGTCATAATTATATCCCCATATTTTATTGAGTAGTGTATCTCTTAACATGACTTGATCTTTATTCATAACAAGTACTTTGAACAGGTCAAATTCCTTATGTGTGAGTATACATTTTTGATCATTGATTGTAACTTCATTGTTTTGTTCGTGAAATACCAAACCATCCACACTCAGACTTTCAACTTCTTGTATCTGTTTGCGTCTTAAAAGCGCAGCGACGCGAGCAATGAGTTTTTCATTACTAAAAGGTTTTGCAATATAATCATCGGCTCCCACTTCTAGCCCTTCAACTTCATTTTTTATATCACCTAAAGCTGTCAACATCAAAATAGGAACTGTAGACATGCTTCTCAGAGCAGTACAGGTTTCAATGCCATTCATAATAGGCATCATGATATCCAGAATAACCAAATCTGTATCAGGATGATCTGAAAACAACTCCAATAATTCCTCACCATTTGAAGCGGTCAGTATTTGATGTCCTTGATTTTTAAGAAAAAGCTCTAATAGTCTTCTGTATTTAATTTCATCATCTGCATAAAGTATCTTAGCCATAAGATCTCCTTCGCTCTAATTGATAAGTAACTCATTCATAAATCTTCTAATTTCAATGCAAAAACTTAGATGGAATATACAAACATATAAACATCACCTAAATCTATTATAAACGATGGACTTAATTCTTTCATATGATTTCTCGAGATAATAATACAAATACTTTTCTTACGCATCCATAGTAGGATATTTTCCCATTATGAAATATTAATTCCCTATGTATTACTGTATTTCTTATAACTATTATAAATCCCTTATGTGATATTTATGTGATATCTTAAAACTTTGGCAAAGATAACAGTCGCTTAAAATATTACAAAATCATCATTATTTTGATGTATAATACTCTCCTTCAAAGGATATACTTATATATAAGTAATAAAAATCACAAGGAGATATTTTATGAAAAAACTATTATATGTTTTAGTATTAGGCCTAATAATATTAATTATGGGTTGTGAAAAGCAAAAAACAAATAACCTTGCGGCTCCAGTTGAGTCAATTGTAGAAACTCAAATACCTCTTCAAGCCATGATCATAATAGGTAACGAATTTGGAAATACTTATTTCGACATGAAGGAAGCACTTGAAGATCAAGGCTTTACAGTTAAAACAGTTGGCATTGGTAATAAAGAGCTCTTAAGTTCCTGTCCAAATCATGAAACGATAGAAGTCACTCCCGAACTCGATATTACAGAAATTACAGAGGAAAACATTTCAGAATATGCGTTGGTTTTTATACCATCTGGAAAACATCATAGAACGATTCAATACTCAAAAGATGTCAAACGAGTATTAAACTTAAGTAAGGATAATTCTTTATACATTTCTTCTGTCTGTGCAGGTAACATTGTATTAACAAGCGTTGAAGGATTAATTGATGGTTATGAAATTGCCAGTAATGTATCAACTAAAGACTTTATTGATGATGCTGGCGGTATTAGCAAGTACGATAGAGTTGTAGTAGATGGTTGTTTTGTTACTGGAAATACAGGTGGTGGTAAAACGGGTACTGGACATGAAGGTGCACCGACAAAAGAATTGGCTGAACAATTAAAATTACTCCTTGATGGAAATTAAGATAAATAAAGAGCAGTTTCAGATGTAATGATCTCTGTAAACTGCTCTTTCAATATGTTTATTCAATTGATATCATCTTTCATTCGTTCAATATATTTATCATGTAACTTTCCGAAAATCAACACTGCAGAAAGAGCACCTAGAATTGCTAATATCATATCCCATTGAGTATCCCACAGCACACCTTGTGAAGACAATATATATGCGGATGGTTTACCTGTAATCATCGCTGCAAAGAATTCCGACAACTCCCAGGTAGCACTTATGCCTAAGACAAAACCAATGATGATGAGATAAAAGAACTTACTTCTCTTCATATACCCTTTACGTAACATGAATTCTTTAACCATAAACATCGGTACAAAACCTTGCATAAAATGACCAACCCTATCGAAATAATTTCTATTAAGATTAAACATATCTTTCAGATCAAGAAACAAGGGATTACCAGCATATCTGTATTTTGCCCCAATTGTCAAAACAACAATATGTAAAAAAATCATGACATATGTGAATGTTGTAAATTGAAATTTCTTATATGTTAGTGAAAGACTCAATAGTAATATTGCTGAAGGTAGAGTTAACATAAACCAAGCAAAATAATCTATAGCATTTACTGATGAGTATACAATCATAGAAACACTCAATAGAAGTAACACTTTATGTTTTGTTCTTTCATTAATTGCATCCATTCCAACAAAATCCATACTTTCTCCTCAACTTCAATACTTATAAGAATTCCAATCTCTTCACCACTATCACGAACTATATTGACTCTTATTTGTCTTATACCCAATTATTTAACATTCAATTTAAATTAAACCATCACCTCATTTAAGAGATGATGGTTATAGTTCATTTTATTATTTCTAGTTTTCGAACAGATCTGAATTATTGAACTCAATCATATCAATAGGAGCTGAATACAAATACGTTCCTTCAGGGAATATATATTGATTTCTCAATTCATAAAGAGCTTCATTTTGTTCATCTGTTAAGGAGTTTCCTATCTCAGTAAAACGAGTTGCATATCGATAAGACATCTCACCTTCCAATACACCATACTCTTTCATAAGTGTCATCACAGCAGCTTCATTGTCCGTTCCTTCTATTGTAAGACCTCTTAGAAGAGTAACCACTTCATTTCTTATCTCAACAATCCTATTTAATTCATCTCTTTGTTCATCAAGAATAGTAATAAATCTTGCTCTTTGTTCATCTGTTAATATTTCTAAAAATCCTTTACCACTTTCTCCAGTAACTGAAGTACTGATGAAGTATTCAGGATTATTCATCGCTGGGTAATCTTTCATATAGAATCCACCAAAATAAGTACCATGTCTTTCAGGACAAAAGTACACATCCGCTTCAGTAGAACCTGCGTACCAACTGAAGAATTCACTGGCGTAAGTCATGACTGCTACATGAGATAAATGGCTCATACTTCTTTTATCTAATAAACCTTCTTCATCTATATCAGGCCATGTAGAGGAATCATTAAATGACATTTGATCAATATACTCAATTTGTTCATCTGTAAGTGTTGAGATGATTTTAGCAAATGCCTCAGCTCTTTTATAACTCAACTCACCATCAATCTCGTATAAATAAGATGAATAAGCTGTAAGATTCTCATAATCCAGTATTTCGCCATCTTCATAATGTTGTCTGAAGGCATTGATTATATCTAATCTCCCATACCCATATGTTTCGTACAGTTCTTCTTGTTCCATAGCCAATGTTTTTAGTATCTCTATTTGTTCATCGTTAAGGATATACAACATGTTACTTGCTATTTTAGTTAAGAAAGTTGTGTTATGTCCATAACCACTCACATCAACATCTCTCATATATTGGAATCCAAAGAAGTCTGCTACTTTTCCTGGTGGGAAAAATGCGTCAGCTCCTTCTGTTCCTGTCAGAAATGCTAAACCACTAAAAGCAATCGTAGTCAATTGAGCATTATCAGATACCGCCTGTTCAATTGAATATTTACTACCATTTTGATTATAGCCATCTGTCTGTTGATCTTCAGGTCTTGGTGGTCTTTCACCATCTGTTTCACCATCTGGTCTTGGTGGTCTTTCACCATCTGTTTCTTCATCTGGTCTTGGTGGTCTGTTCTCATCTGTTTCACCTTCTGGTCTCGGTGGTCTGTTCTCATCTGTTTCACCATCTGGTCTTGGTGGTCTGTTCTCATCTGTTTCACCGTCTGGTCTAGGTGGTTTGATTTCATCTGATTCACAATCTGTTTGTTGGTTAATTTCATTTGATGTGCCAACCAAAGCAACATCCGATACTGAATCATTCACATTGATTGCCTGAACACATCCTAAAGTTGTGACTAATATCACTAAAGTCATTATCATAATTATTTTTTTCATTGTTACCTCCTCTATCTTTATCTTTCTTATGTGATAACTTAATTATCTACCATCAATGTGATACGAATGTGAGATGATAAAGATTTATTGAAAGTTCCAATTCCATAAAACACTCTATTAATAAAAGTTATCATTAATAATCATAGTCGCTTCCCTGAGTTAAATAAAAATACAGTCTTTGAATGTTCTTGTTTCAACAAAAAAGACCCGAAGGTCGTTTTAAAATATATAATACTTCTAAACATCATAGAACTCAGCAGGATTATTCGTCATCATACTGATAATGATATCTTTGTTAATGCCTCTTTCTTCACAATACGGTATAAACTCTTTAAAGAAACTTGTGCAGTTATGTTTCTCACCATTCTTTACCAACTCAGCATACATTTCATAGTCTTGTGACAATAAGATTCTATCCTGATGACCATCTTTTATGGCTTGTTTAAGGTACTTTAGTTTCTTTTCATACGTTCCAACCTGAATCATATCAAAACCAATCCACATACCTTTGTTATAAGCATATTGAATTGTTTCTTCATGACCATCTTGATCGGCATGAGCCCATAAGAATTTGTTTAAATCAAATTCGTCTTTTTCTAGAAGTTCAACAACTTCATAAAGCATTTTATACTCCATAATATGACAATGAATTGGTATACCTGTTTTTTTACTTGTTATAACAGCAGCTCTTAATAAATCCTGGTCATGATCAGTAAAATCACCTTCTTTTAAAAGTAGTTTGATATACCCTGGTCTAACAACCGTACCATCAACGGTATCTAATCCTTCTTCAAAATCACTAATCCATTTTTTTGATACTTGTGATACAAAAGCATCTCTAAACATGGTATGTATATGTGGTGGTACATTATGTCCCGTACACGGTATGATATGAATCCCCGAATCCACAGACAACTTGTTAAGTAGTTTTACATTTTGACCGCCTATTGGTGGCGAGGTTTCTACAACGGCTCTACATGACAGTTGATGTAATTCATTTAATACCGGTAATATCATTTCATGAGAAGTTTTAATATCCTCTTCATTGTACTTTTTATCAAAATACATCTGATTGGCATATTCTTCATTGCATTCCCATTTAAAATGCTCATGGCTAAGTGTTAAGCCTAACTGTTCTTTTTGTATAGGTCCTTTTACTGTATAAATCATTTCTTATCTCCTTAAATATATATCATTATCATCTGTTATACATAGCATAACAAACAAACCCCGACATATACTTGTCAGGGTTTTGAAATTAAATATATTTATTTTTGAGTTTCTCTACAAGACATTCAATCTTCGTTAAGTACTCCCTAGGACCAATTACTGTAATCGATTCAGGATTTTCAAGTATAATTTTGGTTATTTCATTTTCCAGTTTTGTAGTTATCTGAATTAAGATCAACTCATCATCTTTTAAGATTTGAGATCCATGAAAGTAATCATTGTCTTTTAATACACGATACATGCTTTTGTTCATTTCAAGTGTATAAGTAGCAGTTTTAAACTTATCGGTACAACTCGAAATCAACTCGTCCATATGTTCATTAATTGCTTCTAAAACCGATATTTTACTGATTCTATCTAGTCGGAATACACGCTTTTCATTTCTTAAATGACAATAAGCCGATAAATACCAACCGCCTACATGAAAGAATAACTCTTGAGCTGAAACGATTCTTTCAGTACTTTTATCACCCACTGGTGTATAATACACAAACTGTAATTGTTTTTTTTGAATCAATGCTGTGATAATAGAACTCAAAACACCCTCAGAATAACTCACCGGATTGATGTTTGAAACATTAAACGAAACTCTATCTAAGAATCCTTCTACATCACCATGTTCACTTCCCGTCAAGGTATTATTAATTTTCCCTCTTAATAACTCATAATCACTTTTATAATTTGGGAAGTTAATATCACCGCCTAATTTTAAGATCAACAACAACATAATGGCTTCATTTTCATTCAGTTTGATACTGGGGATAAAATAATCATCATCTATTTCATAACCACCACTAAATCCATCATATGAAATAATCGGTACTTTCAGTTGACTTAAAGCATCTATATCCCTATAAATTGTTCTTTCACTGACTTCAAATATATCAGCTAGTTGTTTTGCTGTTAATCGACCTTTTTCTTTAAGAGAAAAAATAACGCCGTTTAGCCGTTCTGCCTTTTTCATTAGTTGACCTCCAAAATGGTGAATTTTCTAAAGTCAGTATAACATGAAATAGGAAAAAGGACTTTCAATGAAGTCCTTTTCATATCAATTATTAAAGTTTAAATCCTTCTATAAATTCTATCTCTACACCGTTGGGGTCTTTTATAAAAGCAAGGACCTCACCACTAGGCATTTTAATAGGGCCTTTATTCAGTTGAATACCATTTCTATTCAGTTTGATGATGGTTTCATCCATGTCTGTAACGAAAAGAGCAAATGAAACCGCTGATGATTTTATAGTGTTATCATTAGATGGCATCTTTTTATTTTCAATCAGTTCAATTAATCCACCTTCTTTATCTTTAAGGAAAATCATAGTCATATCTTCAATGTAATCTATTCTTCGTACTTCTTTAAATCCCAGTTTATCTTTATAGAATTCAAGTGATTTTTCCATGTTGTTGACATGTATGGTTATTAATTTAATTAACATGTATCCCTCCTGTTTGTTCTACTACACTATTTAAAGTATTACTTGTCTGCAGTTTACTCTTTGTTTGCCTTCGTCACTTGAATTACATTGTCGAATATTCTTGATAATGAGTCTAGTGTGATATCATATTCATCTTCTGAAAATCCACTAGAATAAATCTCTACCATTTCGTCAAAGGTTTTGTTTACTGTATCTTCTATTTCTTTTCCTTTTTCAGTTAAGTATAATTTGAAAAACCTTTTGTCTTCATCATCAGTTTCTCTTTTGATATAACCACTTTCCATTAAATTTTTTACAGCCTTTGCTGTAGTTGCTTTACCAATGTTTAAGATTGTACTTAATTCTTTCTGACTAAGCCCTTCATTGTTAGCGATAACATATAAAAAATCATGTTGCCCACTTCTTATATCATACTCTCTTAATTTATGGTTAATAATCATCTGAGAGTTCCTATGTATCGCAGCAATGTATTTTCCAATTGATTCTTTTCTCATGAAACCTCCATTTTCTATATTAGTTTCTAAGGAAACTATAACATTAATTAGTTTCCTTTGCAACTAATAATATAAACCCTGTTCTATTGAATAGTAATCCAGTTCGATAAAAGCAAAAAAAAGATAGATTTAATTACTCTATCTTCTTCTTAAACGATTCAAATTTTTATTAAATTATATCATCTCGATTTCTGCATTAGAATATATTTCCAGACAGATATACCTTAGTTTTTATTTAGGTCAATATAGATTTTTTTTGCAGTATTGGTAATCGAAAGTCCACCTTTACCTGTACATCTTAGTTCCGGCACAATCATTTTTCCAACTATGAACATAGCTTCAACTGTTTCATCAAATGGAATCACTTTATCAAAACCTGCTAATGCCATATTAGCACATGTTAACGCATTGGATCCGGCCAATATATTCTTGCCTAAACATGGTGCTTCTACTCTATCAGCGATAGGATCGCAAATCATGCCCATCACATTTTGAAGAGCCATCGATGCAGCATCTACCGCCTTTATTGCGGAACCTCCCATTAACTCAACAAGTCCAGCAGCTGCCATGGCAGATCCAGCACCGCATTCAGCCTGACACCCTCCAACTTCTGCTGCAAACGTTGCATGCTCAGCAATAAAAACACCAATTAGACCAGCAGCTAATAAAGCCTTAGTAGCAGCCTCTATCGATAAGTCCATTTCATCAACAACACTTAGTATTGTACCTGGTAGACCACCACAAGATCCAGCTGTTGGTGCTGCAACAAAAACACCCATTGAACTTTTAGTCTCCATCAACGCTGTAATATAACTGATCATTCTATTAAGCACATTTCCTGGAACCAACAACTTACTCTCTTGTGCCTCTTTAATTTTATGAGACTGTCTTTGAAGAATTCTATCTTCATAAACAGTTCCGTTCAAACCATTATTTATACCACTAGACATTATTACAACAATATCTCTCATTTTTTGAAATACTTCTTCTTTACTTATATTGCCTCTAACACTTTCATAATCTACAGCTAATTCCCATAATGACTTGCTCTCAAGCTTGTTAACTTCTAACATTTCCTTTGAAGTAAGAAATGGAACATCACATTTTCTTGATGACATTATCGGTAACACAGGTGTGAGTGTCATCATATCAATGATCTCATTGTTGTCTTTCATAATCTTTATTATTTCATCATTTATTTTATCAGTGCTTTTGATATTTATTAATACACCTGTACAGTTAACTGAAATCTTAATATCTTCAATCATTACTTCATATTCATTTAAGATAGCTTCTATACTATTATTTGCATTCTCTAAAAAGATCAGTGTTTCAAAAAAGCCGCCTTCTATAGATACATCATACCCTTGAATCTTTTCAAACTTGACCATTCCTCCACCGGTAGAAATTGATGTTGTTTCAATAACCTCACCCAAATCACTAATGAGTTTCATCTTATATGTATTCGGATGTGAAGCTACGTAATCAACAACACGAAAACTGATATCAATACCATTCTCTTTTGCATTTGATAACGATTGGGGTAACCGTTCATCATGTGTTTCATAATTTAGAAGTCCAGCAACCAACCCCATATCAGAACCATGTCCATGATAAGTTGTTGCAAGAGATCCATCCTTATTAAAGTCAACAACAGCTATTATTATATTTCCTTTTATCATTTGCCTTGCGAGTCTTCCAATCCTTACGGACGCTGCAACATGTGAACTTGATGCACCACGCATCACAGGACCTATAACATCGTTAAAAATGCTTGTAGACATGTCATCACTCCCCTAACTTTTGACCCAGTCCTTTTTCTACAGCTTTATTATATATAACTTCTGCAACAAGAAGGTCAAATAAAGACATTCCTACTGATTTGAAAAGTGTTGTTCGAATCTCTGTACCTGGTTTTTCTAGTTCACTAAACACTTGTCCAAAGACCTTAATTCTTTCTCCGTTAAACCATCCCTCTCTTACAGGAACTATAATATCTCCAGATTCTTCTGCTGCAAATTCAGTATCAATGTATAAATCATCAAGCACCTCATATAAACTTTGTGGAAGTTCTCTCATTGCTAATTTATAAGAACCAATAGCAATAACATGTTTTCCTTTCAGAAGTTCTTTATCATCTGGCAGTACAGGACTTTCTGATGGTGTTGCAGTGATAATAATATCAGATGCTTTAACGAGGTCGTGTGTATTATCAACTATGTGAATCTGTACTTCATCTAATTTTTGCAACAGTCTTTCTTTAAATTTTTCTGCACGTTCTCGAGAAAGATCAAATATATAAACATCCTTTATCGCTCTTGCCTGACATGCATAAAGAACTTGATAAAAACCTTGAACGCCAGTGCCAACCAAACCTACGCTAGTACAGTTTTCTCTTGCCGTGTGACGTACACCCACACCTCCAACAGCTCCTGTTCTGTATGCAGTTATCATTGCACCGTCCATCATCGCAATAGGTTCTCCAGTTTTACTCTTATTTAAGATCATAGTACCTTGAATTGAGGAAATACCATTATTTATATTGTCTGGAAAAGTAGAAACAATTTTTGTCCCAGAAACAGTTTCTGTGAAACATGGCATATATAGAATTGTACCTTCTTTTCTGTCTACGTGCATCCTATCAGGCATTTGAAAGTTTTTACTTCTGTAAATTTCAAATGCTTTCTCAATGCAATCCATAATATCATCTAGTACAACAATTTTTTCTAGATCCTTATTACTAATATATAACATTTTGATATTCCTCCTTATTATCTATCGCAATATATACTTATACTTCAATTGTATAATCAAATTTATATATAATCAATCATTATTTAAGTATTACCTAAATTGCATATTAACTAGATTCATTGTTCTATTGTCTTATTACCTTCAAAAATGAAATCACATAGGGAATTACAGTCAAAATCACACAAAAAAAGGATTCATGAAATCATACTCATGAATCCTTTTAATATATATATTGATGTCATCTATTAATACATATGCTTTGGTCGATTATAATCCGATTGTTAATTATCTCTTATGTTTTCTTCGTCTATTGGTGCTTGTACACGATAAAGAGTAAGCGTTTCTGGTAACAATTTCCTATTATATTCATAGTCATAGAAAACAGCCATTAAAATACTTTTTTCTCCATAGAATACATCATATTCCATTATAAGGTCTCCAATATTATTATACTTATAATTGAATGTAGTATTATAGACACCATCTCCTTCACGAATAATTTTTATTAATACATTATTTTCATAATAGTATGTACTTATTTCTCCACGCTCTCCGTTTGCATTGGTATGAGTAGTGCCTAATATTTTATCGCTTTCATCAAGATGCATTGTATAAGTGGAAAGTATATTATTATATGAATCTTTATTAGTTTGTATTTGAGTATTATCTCCATAGGTGTACTCTGTAATAGAATCTGTGGTTGTATCATCCAATTGTCTAATAAACTTCTTTTCTATTAGTTTATCGTTTTCGTACGAATATTGAATGGTAGAGATATGTTCGTCATCCTGATACTTTTTTTCTTCAACTAGTTGGTTGTTCTTATAATAATATTTGTTACTCACTATATAATCATCATACTTTGTTATTGTTTCTTGTAAGTTGTCATTATTATCGTAAACATAGGAACTCTTTAAAACTGATTTTATATCATAAGAAATTCCATCAATTTCTACTTCCCCATCTATTATAACTTCATTATAAGTTGTTATCTTCTGCTGACAACCTGTTAACACTAGTAGTAATGCTAATACTAATAATACTTTCCTCATCTCACCACCTCCAAAATCATCTAAATATTATTAACTATATTATATACTATAATGATTAACTCAAACGTTTATTGTTACCAAAATGTATTATACTCGAATATAAATGGAACTTTCAAATCGTTATTTCAAATGATTATAAAACAACATATAATAGGATATCTATTGAAATCAGCTTTTGTATGTAAAACTCAAACTCACACCTAAAATCACAAGTCCAGTTCCTCAATAATAGATTAATTATTTTGGAAATTAATATGTGAATGACTCTGTGATTTCTTATGTGATTCTGAGTAATATATTTTCTGTTAGTTTACAGATCAAAATTAATATAGTAAAGAGAAGTTCTTCTATTAGATTGAGCATGATTATAATAAAAATTCAAGTATTGAAAAATCACACCAAATTGAGGTGTGATTTGAGTTGTGATTCGGTGCGTGATTTAGGTGCATCTAATCACTTTTGCGATTCAAAACGGAATCCGTTGTTCGTATGAATAAGGTTTGAAATCTATCTTCTATCTCATCACCTTTAAATCTACTTCAACTTTAGATCAATCAGTTTAGAATCGGTTGGAACACCATGTTGATTCCATCCCATAGAACTGGAGTAGGCATCAAGAATAACATTCAGTTGTTTTAGTTCTTAAATCAACCCATAATATTTATCCATTGTAACTTTTCATTTAAACCTTCTTAGCGATCTGCAGGAAAGATATATAACCTAATTATTATTCAACGTCATTATATATTTTACAGTAGCCTGTGCTACCTGCTTTAAGATATCATAATCTATGAATTGTGATAGATCTGCTGGTGTATGATATAACTCGGATCTAAAATTGGCAAAATCAGAAATGAATACACCAGGTATACCCGCTTTCCAGAAAGGACTATGGTCAGATCTTAATATATCTGGTAACATCTTTTTTAACCCTTTATAATCTAACGGGAGTTTCATTGCCAAATGGGGAAAATCAATATCAGTACCAGTACAACAACTAGCAAAACATTCTACATACTCAAACGAATTCTTTTCACCAGCTATTCCAATAAAGTTACCTACCATGTTTTCCTTATCAATCTTATAACTATCTAAGAATGAATCCATTTCAGGTGTTATTGGTAATCTTTTCTGAGTACCATGTTCTTTTTTAATCCAACCCAAACAATCATAATTTACAATACTTTTAATATTGATATTATCTTCAACAACTTTCTTTACATATTCCTTGCTCCCAACCAAACTTAAAGATTCTTCTAGTTGATTTGAATTAAACTCCTCATATACTTTATCTAAAATAGTTGCTATGTCTTTTTCTTCTTTGGTCAATGTTTCTTCTAGAATTATCTTATATTTCTTAGTATTCTCATGCCCTTGTTGACTCAATTGTCTTGCTTTTTTAATCACAGATTTATTAGCATCAATTAATTCTGTTGACACATACTTCAATTTATCATTCATCAACCCATGTTTTTTTAATAAGTCATATTTATACCTAAGAACACCAGGATGACCTTCTTCTAACGTGAAACAAGCTATAATGACAGTAGGGGGTTCTTCTAACTTCATAAGTTGTCTAGCGACTTCAAGTGATACAGCAACAGCAGACAGATTATCATTTGCTCCTGGACAAAATCTTACAGTGTCATAATGCGATCCAATTAAAATAGCTGGCTTATTGGGATCTCCAATAATACCGAGTATGTTCCTAAACTCATCATCAAATCCTTTAATCTTAAAACTCTGTACCTCAACATCAATACCTATGTCAGTCAAATATTCAATGACATAATCTCCAGCTTGATTTAAAGCATCCATATTATCCATAGGATGCTTTGGTCCTTCTAAGTCTGTTATTATTTTATAAATTCTATTCTTATCTACATTTTCTATTAATTCACCAATATCCATCATATCCCCCTATATCATTTTAAACTCACATTAATATAAATATAGCATATAAGTATGAAGTTAAGAACTTAACTATTATCTAATTTAGACATGATTAATAAATGAATCAAATAAATAATCAACTAACGCTTTGCACATTTTAATCATAATGTATTTTGCTTGATTGCCATTATACCTTATCTTACTGAGTAAAGCTTTCATTAACCAAAGTTTTTAAACTTGAAACAGTTGATGGCGCTGATCCTTTATAACGTATAACACCTTCTTCATCAATCAAAACAATAAAAGGAATATATTTGATGTCATACGGAGCACTCATCGATCCATCAAGGTCCATAATCATCGAGTAACCATAGCCATTATCCTCTACAAATTTTAACACTGTAGAAACAGTATCGTTTTGAGTTAGATTAATTGCAATAATTTCTAAGTCTTCATAAGCTTTATCATATTCGTTGAGCATACCTAGCTCACTAATACAACCGCCTCACCACGTTGAATAATAACTTAACATAACATTCTTACCTTTAAAACTTTCTAGTGAAACAACTTTCTCAAATTGATCAGTCGCTTCTATGTTATTTGCTAGTTGACCAATTTCAGAGCCATATATATACGCTATTGGTGAACTCACAACTACACTTCTTGTTTCAGATTCCCAAAGCACTTCTGCTCCAAGGCTTTCAAAGACAACTCTTAAAGGTAAATAAGTTCTACCATTTTTTATCAGAGCAACGGTATCATTATATACCTTTTCTCCATTTACTAAGATGTATGATTCCCCAATTGGGACTTCAATTATTTTATCTCCATATGAAACTGTCGCAGTATAACGTTCTGGTATCCACCCTACTTCAGCTCCAAAGTGTTCTAGCGCTGTACGCAGTGGTACTTGTGTCCGGTTATTCTCATCAATAAATGGTATCCCATACTCTTCTGTAAAAGTCACATCTTCTGAATCAATGATAATGTTAATATCCGTTTCCCCATAACATACACTTAGACTCATCAGTAACAAGACGACTATCAGCCATTTTTTCATAATGTCTCCTTTCAAAAATAAGTATACAATTAAATTTTGTATGAATAATGGAATTGAATACCCTCAATATAAATAACATAATAAATAAAATTCTTGCTATTTATATCATACCCTAAAATGATCGTATTAAAATATGCAATTATTATTGATTTTTAGAAAACCATTTTGACCTAACCTTTCATTTCTCATGACTCAATCGACAGATTTTCCACCCAAAGCCTTACTTACCATTAGTTTCAATAACTTAAATAATATCTTAATTGGTATATTTTTGTTTGAATTTATGTTGTAACAGTATCATTTAGTTGGTTCATTTATGAGAAAAACGGGTATAATTTATTATAGCAATCTTTATAAATCTATCTGTTTTCTATTTCATAAAGATAATCTCGCAGAATGTGTTATTGACTGAAACTCTATTTTATGGAAAGGAGAGCATGATGGATAAAAAGATGTATCACAAAAGGAGCGATGTGAAAAAGATACACCTCTTAATGTTAGTAATTGCTATCTCATTAATGCTAATTGGTGCTAGTTTTGATAGTACTGATGATGAGTTTGATGAATTTGAATTATTCATGAATCACGGTTCCATTATGCTTATAATAAATCCCGAAAACGGAATGATATTTTTCGCTAATAGCGCAGCGGCAGAATTCTATCAATATTCAATAGAAGAATTTCCCTCTATAAATATTGCAGATATTAATATGCAAAGCTCAGATGAAGTGCAAATGGAAATGGCCTTAGCGAAAGTACAATTAAGGAACTATTTCGAGTTTCAGCATAAAACTAAGGATGGCTCAATAAAAAACGTTGAAGTCTACTCATACCCAATCAATTACAATGATGAGGATCTTCTGTTCTCGATTATTTTTGATGTTACTGATAGCAAAATAATTGAAGAACAAATCAAATTTCAAGAACACAGATCTAAAGTTATCGTACGAAATACTATCATAACACTTGTAGTATCACTTTTTACAGTGCTTATATTGTTGGTATTAATTACAACAGCCAACCGAAAACTAAAGTATTTAACAAAATACGATCATTTATCTGGCATACTCAATCGGTCATCCATTTTTGAAGTTTATAAACGGTTTGTTCATAAGGATAAACTGCCAGTAACTCTATTTATGGCTGATGTTAACAACTTAAAATTTGTAAATGACACATTTGGGCATCTTGCCGGCGATGAAATGATAATTGAAGTTGCTAACCTATTGGATTCAGTCGCTAGAAAACGTGGGAAAGCAGCAAGAGTTTCCGGTGATGAATTTGTTTTATTAATGCCTAATTGTAATAGTAAAGAAGCAAAAATGATTGAGACCAGCTTAAGAGATACAAAGATAAATGTAAAGGAATTAGCCTTTAGTATCTCTGTTGGACATTTAGTAGTACTTAATTCGGAGGTTAGTTTTGATCATGCTTTTTCTATAGCTGAAAGTGAGATGTATACCCATAAGTCCATGCACAAGAGAAGTAGGAATTTAGAGATTGAAAATGATCTCCTTAATTTATTAAAAGGTAGTCAAGTCACTCATCGTGAACCGAATAATATTGCACTCGATGTTGCCACTTTAATTAGCGAAAGCTTGAAGTTAAGCGCTGAGGAAATTATCAGTATAAGAGAAGCTACTAAATTACAAGATATCGGATTAGCCGTTGTTGAAGGTGACTTCCTGAAATCAAATGAGATTTTGAATGACTCTGAATTGGATTTGATGAAAAAGCATCCTGAGAAAAGTTATGAAATGCTTAATTCATTAGGAAAGGCATTTAGTGTTGCCAACACTATCTTCCATCATCATGAACGTTTTGATGGAACTGGTTATCCAAAAGGACTTACAGGTGAGGAAATTCCTTTATCATCAAGAATACTAGCTGTATCAAACGCAATCCACGAACTTGTAATCAATCATCAAAGTGTCACTATAGAACATATCAAAGAAGAGCTCATTAAACACAGTGGTACTATGTACGATCCAAAAATCATAAAAATGCTAAACGAGGGTGATTTCATAGAAAAACTTAATGAATTAATTAAAGAAGATAATATTTAGAATTTTAAAGCTTCCATATACGTAACTTCAGTTCATTTTACTAAACCAATATATCTGAATTAGAAAAGCGCTTCTACTGTGATATGATACATATCAGTAGAAGCGCTTTTTAGTTGCAAACTATTTTATTTTCTTCTTAACGGGTCTTAATATCTCATAACCCATCACTTCAGGAAAATGTCGTTGATAGTTCTGACATGTTTTATCATTCCATTCATACCCATCTGGTATCCACCAGTATTCATTTAATTCTGGTTTGAAAGTCCAAGCGAACTCTTCTACTTTTTTCATCACTTCGCTATTTTCAGAAACAAAGTCAAAGGCGGGATGATAAAATACCAAATACGTTGATGCTGGGAATTCTCTAACTTCAAATCCTTCAGGTATGTCACCAGAGTAATCTGGTGAAACACCAAATCCGTAAAAGTACCCTTTCTCACCTTCATCAGAAAACCACCCTGCCATATGACAGCCTACCACCTCTAAAGCGACATGACTCATACTGTCAACAATACCTGTTATTTCGTCACAGTCATGATACTGCCAAAAGGTTCCATAATCTTTGGCTCTTGGTTCCCAAATGCCTATGTATTTATGTGCTGGTAAATATTCGAATCTTACATTTGCTTCTTTTAAATTTGTCATAGTAATACCTCCATCATTTGTATAGTGACTTGGAAGGAGTACCTGTTGTTTAATGGCATACTTCAATGGTATTGGATTTTTCCTATAAACGTTTGGTGTACATCCAAATCGTCCAACAAAAGCTCTCGTCAAAGCCTCTTGTGATGAGTATCCATATGTGATTGCGATGTCTAATATCCTCTGATCTGTATCTCGAAGTGCTGTGGCTGCAAAAGTTAACTTTCGCCCTGACAGATACTTTTTTATAGTTGTTCCAGTAATTTTATGAAATAAGTTAGAACAGTAATAAGGTGAGTATCCGATGGTTTGAGACATATCATTTAAAGTCGGCTGATTCTCTATATTTTGATCAATCCAGTCAATCATCGTCTGTATTGTGTATCTCCATTGATTTTGCATTAAATTATCTCCTTCCTGAGGTAATGTTAGCAAATATCATCATCGTTAGTTCTGACATAAGTTGTGGTCTTTGGTTTTAAGTAGCAATAAAGTAAAACCCTCCAATAACTATCTTACTGAATAGACACATATTTTTCAAATTACTTTCGACCGAATACGTCCGCTACTCTCATATTAATTAAAAGCATGCTATTCTGAACATAATAGCATGCTTCCACTTAAAACCACAAAGGAGATATACTTTACAGTATATCTCCCATGAAATTAATTATTTAATTAATCAAATTTTTCGTTTGGTACTATCGATAACCTATGGTGATTATTACCCATCTTTATTTTCTACATACCTTTTATATTGAAGTGCCACAGTGGTCCAGTCTCTTCTATGAGTACCTGGTAAAGGTAATCCATTTGGCATCATATTACTTGGAACCTGAATTTTGCCAAACTTATCAGTTAACTTAAATCTGATACATTCAGATACTTCTGACCCATTACAGTACTTTGTCTCATAAACCTCCATAGCAGGTAGTAATTTATATTTTTCATCACAATGCGTAAAAGCACAGTCTTGTTCTATTGGACATAATTTCATTTTGACCTCCCTAAGCTAGTTTTATATTTATGTTATCATACCCTATTTTCTGAATATTTAGAATATTAAAGCCATAACTTTTTGAGGAAAACGTTACCTGTTTTTTTGAGTACATTTCATGGTTTACTAAATGAAATTACTCTATAACAAGGTTTAATGCAAATTCTTTTGCATTCTTAAGATCTTCATTATTAGGTCTCCCCTTGTTCATACCACCAATATATTTAAGAAAGCTATTTGTATTAAAACCTTTGCAGCTAAACTCACCGACTACATTGTACCCTTTTGTTTCTAACTTATCTCTTAATAACAAATGATCTTTCCTGACCTTACTTTCTCCTTGTACGGCACTAGTTGAGAAAATAAAACCAGCTTTATTATTCACCTTTGGCAAACGATCAGCTAAGTCAAGCAGAGGTTTATAATGCATACCACTATCTATACCTGCTCCAAAACCTATTAGGTCATACTCCTGTAACTCCTCTAAAACTACCTGCTCAGGTGTCTTTATTTTTGCATTCAATACCTCTGAAAAAACATCAGCAATCTTAGCAGTATTGTTATGATGATACGAGTAAGTTATAATAAGACACTTTAATTTCATAACATCTGTAGATTTACTTCCCTCTTGCATTCTTGTCACCTCCAAGTTTAATAATGGTATTTACAATAAACTATTATCAATTAATTTAAGTTTACTCTTAACGGCTTAATAAGTCATATAAAAATTGTAACTATCAATAACATCTATAATAAAATTTACTTCACATGCGCAGACGCCTCTAACTCCTCTTTAAAATCCAGTACCGATGAATTAAATCCTTTTGCAATAAGCCATATGGCTAGAACTAATTCTTGCAAAGCAAATGGCATACTTAAAATAATATAACCTGGAGTTATTATATTAATGAAAGCAAATAATACGAGCATTGTAGCCAATACTGTTGAAGAGATTCCAATAAAACCCCAAACTGATATCCATCTCGGTATTAATTTTGTTTTATAAAATATCGAATACAGCATGACACCAGCTAAGGTATAAGTAAGTATCATGACTACATGATTTATCAAATCACGTGCATTTTGTAATAATGCTCCTAATGTTTTATAGTAGGCTAGATCTGGTGCTATAGCATTTACAAATTCCTGACTTAATGCCAGTATTAATAACATAATAACCACGCCAAAAATGTTTAACACTGCGGCAACCAACCTAAAACCAACAAATCCTATGGCTAACCTTTCACTATGCTTTCTAATAATCGGATATAAACTAATTGCAAATCCAGCATAACAAATGGTCATAAGAAACTGAAATAAAGCAGCACTTATCACTTGGTTCTTACTTGTAAAAGCTCTAAATAGAAAGTCAGGACTATCTATTGCTTGTGAAACACTAAGCACACCTGCTATAGTGCCAATCAAATACAATATTCCTGCAATTATTGTAGCTCTTCTAGTTATACTCATATATACACTCCTTAATCTTCATTTAAAACAGACTCATTTATGTTTTTAATATATCAATATTCAGTATGTTTAAGTAGATACTAAAGTACTATTATTAGTACTATTTCCTCTATCCATCTACTTACAAACAAAATACTAAAAAGGGTTAATCAAATACATGATTAACCCAAGTTGCTGAAAATGAAGTTTTCACTAAGAAAGATATAATTATACCAATCCTAAGTCTCGTGCTTTTATTAAAGCTTCAGTCCTATTTTTTACCTCAAGTTTTTCAAATAGATTCTGGTTATAATTCTTCACCGTACTCAATGCTAAAAATAATTTATCACTTATCTCACGGTTTGAAAGACCTTGTGCAATTAACAATAATACGTCATACTCACGTTTAGTCAATGGCTCAATATCTATTTGTGATTTCTTTGAGTTTGATTCATTCAATATCATAGTTTTTTCAAATGTATTAATGAGTTTTAAGTAATAATCAGAGTATGCATTCGAAATCTTTACATTTGATAATAGTTGATATAGTTGCATCCCTTCGTCAATGAAAATCTGTATGTATTCCTCTGTCTCAGCCAGTTTTAAAGCGCTTTTTAAACTACCAATCGCTTGTTCTGATTCGTCATTGTAATCATCAACAAGAGCTTGTAGTATATATAATTCAATGATATTTCCTGTTCTCTTACCTCTTGTAGCCTCAATTAATAAGCGTTTAATGAACTGTTTTGCATCACTTAAAGCTTTGTTGTCATTAAAATATCTAAATTCTGCAATAAGTACCCTAACCAGAGTAATATGCTCAAACTCATTTAAATAACTCAGTTCATCATCAATGGATAAATGCTGTTTCTTTACCCATTCTTTAGCAGTATGAATTTTCCCTTGTTTAAGAAAAACTCTGACTTTCAACGCACTCAACGGGCATACATCAGGTAATGGATCATCAAAATAGTAACGTTCAGATTTATTATAAGATTCAAGTGCTGAACTGAAGTCCCCTTTACTCTCCTGATTTCGTGCCTTCAATAAACACCATTTGTACTGCCAGTTTGGTAGTGCACCTTTTTTAGCATACTTCATACTTTCTTGTAAAAGTACTTCTACTTCATCTAGATTGGATTTAAGAAGTTCTATATTACCAAGACCTACATAAAAACTTGCAAGCGGAATTTGGTAGAGGCTCTTTTTATCAATCGAATCATGAAGTGCTTTTTCATATATCATAGAAGCTTGATGGAGTTTGCCTTGTTCTATACTCAGCTCAGCTAAAACGACAGCAACCATAAATTCCATGGTTATGTTTTTAGTACCACTGGTTATTGTATTGAATGCATCTTCAATTTCTCCATTTGTCCATTGAGCTAGTCCTAACATTGTATAAAGAACACCTTTGTTATAGTATTCTCCTTTAGGAAATAGAGTTAGAGCGTTTTTAGTATAATCTATCGCGGCTTTAACTTCGCCACGAACTAAAGCGAGGTATCCCCTGGCAGCTGCTATCGTTGCGGGTAGTATTTTATACTGTTCTTCATCTACAACTACAATATTTAATAATTCTGTTTGTTGTACTTTATTTGTAGAGAGTAGATTTATACATTTTTCAGCATTATTTAGCCTAGTTTCACAGTCTTCAAATTTACCACTATCAAGTAGCGCCCAAGCATATCCTACACATAGTATCGGTCTTAATTGAATGAGTTCATCTGGTATCCTCTTGACCCAACTAAGCCAAATCCCCGACTGTAAGTTCTGATCCATATCAGACCAAGACATTTCAATTAAAGTTGCAGCTCTTTCAAAATCTTTTCCTGAAACGGCATGATGAACTGCTTCATTAATCAATCCATTATTTTCAAACCACAGACTTGCACGAGTGTTTAATTCAGAAACGTTCTCACTGCCATTACACATTCCTAAGGGATACTCATTAATTACTTTTTGTCTCAGTAAGTCCAAGAACAGATGATGATAACGGTACCATTTCCGTTCATTATCTAAAGGTACAATAAACATATTTCTATTTTGTAGATAATCTAGTGTTTGTTGACCAGATTCTCTAGAATCCAGTATAACTGCGTCACAAAGCGGACCACTTAAACGATCCAAAATAGAAGTTTGTAATAAGAATGACTTTATTTCATCAGACAACTGACTGAACACCTCTTCAATAAGATAATCCATTATAAAATTATGACTACCTGAAAAAGATTTTATGAACTCTGGAATATCCTTTTGTTTTTGTAATGAAATCGCTGCTAATTGTAATCCAGCGATCCAACCTTCAGTACGACTTTCAAGTAGTTTTATATCCTTGTCAGAAAGTTTTATACCCATAACCTGATTTAAAAAAATAACTGATTCTGAATGAGTAAACCGCAAATCTAAGGTTCTTATTTCAGTAAGTTGATTCTTTGACCGTAAGGTAGCAAGAGGTAAAAGTGGCTCTTCACGTGTTATAACAACAAGATGCATATTAGAAGGTAAATGATTTAATAAAAAACCAAGTATATTATTTATTTCTGGATTATCGATAAGATGATAATCATCAAGTACAAGTACAAAACTCGTAGATACTGCTTCAATCTCATTTATGATAGCTGTCAGTAATGAATCAAATCCGATAGCTTCCACAGAGTGAAACATCTCTAGTATACCTTGGCAGATATCTTTTTTAATCGTTTGTAAAGCTGCAATAAAATAAGATAGAAATCTAATTAAATCATTATCTTTCTCCTCAAGTGATATCCATGCAAATGGATAAGTGCTGTTTGATGCCCATTCACTTATAAGTGTAGATTTACCAAACCCAGTAGGAGCAGATATTAATGTTAGTTTGTAATCTACATTTTTATTTAATTGATCAATAAGTTTAGAGCGAACAACAACTTTGGAACGAAGTTTAGGAACATAAAGCTTAGTTTTTAAAATTGGTATACTCATAAATAAATCCCTTCACTAACATATAGTATTTATTGCATCATAGTATAATAATTAAATTGTTACTTAAAATAATTTATAACGTTGGTTAGACTTTTTTATATACTCCACATGTGAAGACACCATCTTCTTACCCAATTATTCAGGATTTATATCTAATGTGGTTAATACTGATATATAATCAGCTACCATAACTGCCATTTCCTCATAAGGTTCTACCATACCACCCTCAAACCATTTTCGGGTTATGACATCTACACCACCAGCTACAAAGTCTTTCAAATAAACATCCTCCAACAAAGGAAAGAACGCTTGGAAATATGAGTTGTAATTTCTACCGACGGTTTGAAATATTTTACCAAATTGCCCACTCTTTATTCTCTCTTTAGTGATGCTGGTTCTATCACTAATACCACCCGGGCAAAAGAAAAGTAAATAAACTTTTTTTTATGATCGATTATAACTAGAGCATCATTTTTGATATTTAACTTTGAGTTAATATAGGGAAATGATAATATATGCTTTTGTGTAGTCGATCATTTTTTTCTTTAAATATCCTAATTCAGGGTAAGAAAACTATAAGGAGATAATGTTATGGATAAAACACTTGAGTTAGCTAAAAAAGGTAATAAAAGAGCCTTGAAAAAACTATATAAAAGTTATAGTAACTATTTTTATGGTTACATTAGCAAGTTAGTTCACTCAGAAGCTGTAACACGAGATATTTTTGAGACCACTTGGCAAACGGTTTTCCTTGATATCACCTCCATTAACTCTATGACAGTCGCTTTATTTAGGACTTTAAACAAGGTGATGGAAAATGAGAAAACACGTTTAGGAATTTCTCAAAATAAAATATCGTTAATCAACAATCAATCAATAATAATTGATTTACATCTAAACAATAAATTACTTCAATTGTCTGATTCTGATTTGGAATTTCTACTAGATCAAATACTGAAATCAAAAGATGAATTGACATTTCAAGATGATAATAACGATATTCAGATAAAAACCAATACAATTCTATCAGAATTAATGATTTTCTCGGATGATCGTTTTCAAGATATAACGAAGCTCCATGAACACTTAGAAACTATGTTTAACTATCATGACATTGATAAGTTGATGACATATGAGATTTATACCTTTATAGATAACAAACAGAAACGAACCAAAATACTTTATGCTGGTTTACTCGTGATTGTTTCCATTATAATGATTTTCTTGGGACGGGAGTTGTCTGTGAGAGAAATTGAAACATCAAATGAAATTCAAATTCCAAATGAGTCCGAACCAACTGAAACACAATCTATTACAGGAATTTCTAATCAAACCGAAGTGATTTTAATAGGATCATTACTTAACGGGGGTATTGTTGAATTGGATTTTCAACTCACCAATGCTGAGAGTAGCGTTTTAGAGCATACTGATTTATTTATACGATTTCCAAGATTAACAAACAACTCTTATAAATTAAAAAAAACAAATGATATCTATACATTATTTTATGATTTAGATTATGAAAAAATATTGGATGAGAACATACTTGTTGAGGTATCCGTTTCGAGTGTTGGTGTGATACTCATCAAAGAAGAATTTTTTATAGATTTATCCCTATTGGAGGGATGGACAAAAGTATATCCAATCAACAAAACAATTGAGACGCCATTAAGTCAATTAGAAATTATAGATTTAACTTTAAAGGGTCCTTTTTTATCACTGAATATGAAAGAAATTCAAAGCTCTATGCAATCTTATCATTCTTATTATGTTATCGTTGAAGACAATAACGGTAATCAATACGAAGGTATGGATGATTATATCTATAGAGATACCTTCAGTATAAACTTTGGTAACTTACCTCAGTATTCAACAATCGATACATTTGAAATCTATTTAGAATCGATGTTTTTCGAGGATTTAACATATATCGGTAGAATAATCGAAGATCAGAAGTCCTTTATGTATAATAATCATGAATTCACTTTTAAAGTCAATAGAAATACCAGTGGTCGAGTTTACTTTGAGTTGTTTACAGACGATGTTCTCTTTTCGAATGACTACCCAAATCTGTTATTAAAAGAATCAGATGGTTGGTATAGATTACACCAAAATCTTTTCCCTTTCGATGTAAATATCACTCGACTTGATTATGAGACTGTCTATAACAGAACTGGTGGTCATGTGAGTGTAGAAGAAATGTTAATGTATTACTTAACGACTTACAACATCCTTTTGGCTGAAGGTGATTTAAGTTATCAACTGCAGTTTTTGCCAGAACGAGAATTCATCACCGTTTTGGTTTCTGATTACAAAAATGACTTTCTAACCTACCCCACTTACTTTGGTGATACTTTAAACGACCTGGAACTTGCAATCGATGCTGAATTTAGAGTTATTGAAATAAATGAACATTTTACAGTTAAAAGTATAGAATAACAAATCAATAGCACTTCAATTGATATGTATCAGTTCAAATTGAAGTGCTTTGTTCATTACTTAAGTTTAATGATTTACCTGCTTGAATTAAGATTCCTACTCTGTCACAAATCCTTTTACTATTAATCTTATTGCTAAATAAAGTTCGTTTAGTATCATTGGAAGGACAAGGATTCCTAAAAATATCGACTCAATCCCTAATATTGTGAATATTGCATTTGGTATTAATAGAACCGATGCAACTAAACCCCATACAGCAATATATCTTGGTACTGCTTTTGTAGCATAGAGTAAATAGTAAAATGTTAATGCGCCAATGATAAAGAACCAAATATGTATGTTGCTATAAATCATACCTCTTATACTGTCACTACTTCCAAAAATAATAAAACAACCACCTATCAACATCAGTAAACCTTCAATCAATCTGCTACCAAAGTAAATGTAATTAATGAGCTTCTTATCACTAGATGCAAAAATAGGATACATCAATAAGGCAATTCCAATTACTGCTAGTCCACTGACCTCATCTGCAACAAATCCAATAACTTCATTTCCAGTGATATCATAGGTTAACATTGAATAGGCTAGAATAATGAGCATTCCAACAAGAATTGCTCTTCCTTTTGTTAAATACTTCATAGTACACTCCCCTCCTTATACTTAAGATATAACATAAACATTAATATTTTCTGAGTATTTGATAAGATTCCCCTAAATTCTCACTGTTTTATACACATTGGATTAATGCTCCGTTTTTAGAGAAGAAGGGTTATGTTTTAGTTATAAACTTCTTAATGGCATTTGATATGCCCTCATTGTCATTTGAAGTTGTAATAAATTGAGCATTTTTTTTAACTTTAGGTGTCGCATTTTCCATGGCAACACCTAATCCTACATAGTCAATCATAGTAAGATCATTATCACCATCTCCAATTGCCATCATTTCATCTCGCAAAATTTGATAATGTCTACCAATTAGCTCTAACGCATTGGCCTTAGATACCCGTTGATCAAAGAACTCTAGATAATTAGCTTTTGAAGTACAGAAAGTAACGGATTTATTGATTTTACCCTGTAAGTCGTCCATCATATCATTAACCTTCTCTACTTCATCAATCCATAATATTTTTGTAATACCTTGAGTCACAATGTCATCGTAATTTTCAACAATGATCGGCTCAATACGAGAAAGCTTTTTATAATTGTTTACATTTTCATCTATTCTATTTACATAGAGTTGATTGTTTGACCATATTATTATAGATATGCCATAATCAATGGCAAGATCTAAGATCTGTTTCGCATCTTTACTTTCTAATCCTTGTTCATAAATAATTTCATTTGAAACAGAATCAACTATCATGGCACCGTTGTATGTAATGATCGGTGCTTCCAAACCTAACATATCTATATATTTATACACGCCTTGTATAGGTCTTCCAGTACTAATCGTAACCATCACACCCAGTTTCTTAGCTTCTTCAACCGATTCAAGGGTTGTACTGCAGACTTCCCCTTTGCTGTTTAATAAAGTCCCATCTATATCTAATGCCAATAGTTTATACATATTTCTCTCCTAATTGTTCTTATACATTTCTAATAATCATTTGAATGAAAAAATACTGAATATAGTTTATTGAGTTTCATTTAAATTATACATTCTTTTGTGATTCCATATTTTAATAATAACATTACAAAATCTTATATTCAACCAAACCATTATAACCAAAAAATCCAACAAGATTTTAATTATCCTGTTGGATCTCTGTTATTTTAATACCTTCACGTTCCTTCTTAGATCGGTGTAAAGTTATAAAAAATGATTGTATCTCTTAACCTTCCAATGATGAGCGAAAGTTATATTGCTCTTCTATTTGAACTTTTGGCTAAACTTATATCTAGTTTATTTGCCTTGATTGTTTTCTTATAATAATTTGTATTTGTATATAGTTCTTCTTTGAGTGGATTCTTTTTGTCTTTTATGATGGTATAAACCATGAATGCAAATACACCAACATTGAAAACAAATGAAATGATACTTATAGTCGCCCACATGCTTTCCTTATAGACAGGAACAACTTGGAATAATGGACTTGCCTGATAATCAATAGTCAATGAGAACATTGCATATATCGACAGTATTTGAGCACGATGCTGAAGCCATACGCCTTGTTTAAAGACATATTCCGAAATGAGTGCTGCAAGTAGTATACCAAGTCCAGCATACATTGATCTGGTAGAAATACAGTTATAAACATATGCGAAGTTCCATAATGTATAACCAAAGATATACATCCATGTCATATCAGGCCATACCATATCTCTATGTTTATCTCTTGATACTCTAATGCCAATAAAACCAGTTAGTGTCACAATGGTTAAGATACCAGCAATCGCATTTAAGACATTCCAATAACCACCAATCATAACAACGCCTGATGCATCAACTACCATTTCTTTGTAATGTGCGAATACTTCAAACTCTCGATAAACCGCTTCTGCAATATTAAGTGATAAAATGGTCACCGGGAAATACATGGCAAACTTCTTTTCACCTAGACTTGTATATCTAATAAACATAAAGCCATAGACACCAATTAAAGCCGATACTATCTTTACCCAACCAAACCACGTCTTACCTGTTGGTGAGCCTAACACTCCCAAATAAACCAATCCTGCTAAAACTACAGGCAATACACAAAATACACCAATCGATACTGCTTTGGACTTTCTTGTAGCCTCATTAATAATGACCCATACCATTATAAACACTATGAATGTAATGAAACTTCCTATTGTTAAATTATCAAAAAACAATCCCACTTTAGCCTCCTCTATACTTTTAACATGCGACAACTTCCTTAATATTAAATTCTTCTCCTGAAATTAAATCGAAATCCTCTGCGTTACAGTTAGGGCAAACTTTTCTATGTTCTATAATATTGTAGATTTCACCACATACTTTACATTTGCCATTTGCTGGCAATGTGATGATTTCAAGTTTTGTGTCTTCATAGGGCGTCTGATCCACAGCAGCAGGATAACACTCTTCAATAAATCTTGGTATGGCTTGAGATAGTTGTCCTATCTCAAGCACTATTTTTTCTACTCTTTTAATATCATTATCTTTAACAAAATTATCTACAACTTTGATAACTTCATAAACGATGCCTAATTCATGCATATATGTACCTCTATTCTTATCGTGTTTCAGTAAATGGATTCAGTTTATTAGCCGCTATTTTAACTTTTCTACCAACAGCTTTTTTCATGACTGCTACTGGTAGTTTATCAATTTCAAAACCATGTACATCATGAACTTTCTTAAGTGATATGGCTTCAAACTTACATTTTAGCGTACATGCACCACATCCTACACATAAGTATTCATCCGTTTTAGTAGCCCCACATCCAAGACATCTAGCAGTTTCTTTTTTGATTTGTTCTTCTGTTAATGTCCCTCTTAAATCATTAAAAGTTCTTTTAGATACTTTACCATCTACATGATCTGTTTTTTGTCTCTTGGTTTGATCATAACTTTCAATATCCAATAAATTGTCCTTATCAAATACTTTATAAGAATGATTGTCTCTACCAAATACTAATGACTGTCCATTTTGTACAAATCTATGAATTGATACAGCCGCTTCTTTACCTGCTGCGATGGCATCTATTGCAAGCTTTGGACCACTCGCCACATCACCACCAGCAAAGATATCCTCTTTAGATGACTGTAAAGTTATCTGGTCAACATCAATGGTATTTCTTCCAGTTAACTTAACATCTTCGCCCTCTAATAGCTTGCCGTAATTAAATGTTTGACCGACTGATAATAAAACGTAATCACACTTAACGACCTTGATATCCTTAGAATCAAATTGTGGATTAAATCTGCCCTCTTCATCGAATATTGAAATACATCTTTTGAACTCAACTCCGATCACTTTACCCTTTTCAGTTAAAATTCTAGTTGGACCATAAGAGTTGTTGATATTAATCTCTTCTTCTAGAGCTTCTTCTATTTCTTCTACGTGAGCAGGCATGTCTTTTCTTGATTCCAAACAGAATATATCCGTTTGAGTCACACCACTCAGTCTTACGGCAGTTCTTGCAACATCAATTGCAACGTTACCACCACCGATAACAACAGCTTTACCTTCTACGTTTGATGCTTCACCTAAATTAATCGTTCTTAAGAAGTCTACACCAGAAATCACTTCATTAGCATCTTCTCCATCTAATCCAAGTTTTCTACCACTATGTGCACCAATGGCAACATAGAATGCATCAAAACCACGGTCTCTTAGATCTTGAATGCTTTTGTCACGACCGATCTCAACACCAGTTTCAAACTTAACACCCATGTCTCTTAGAACATCAATTTCTGCATCAATAACATCTTTTTCTAATCTGTATGATGGAATACCTAGTGTTAACATACCACCTAATATTTTCTGTTTTTCAAATACTGTGACATCATAACCATCAAGAGCTAAATCATAAGCACATGTTAATCCTGAAGGACCACCACCGATGACAGCAATTTTCTTATCACTATAGTCATGTCTTTTTCTAGGAATGAACCTAGTTTCCTGATGTAAATCTTTTTCTGCAATAAACTTCTTGATATCGTCAACTGCAACCGCTTCATCGATATCACCACGTGTACAATCTTCCTCACATAATCTTGGACAAATACGACCACAAACTGCTGGAAGCGGATTGTGTTTTTTGATGAGCTCTAATGCTTCCATATACTTTCCTTGTGAAGCTAGTTTTACATAACCCTGTACTGGAATATGCGCTGGACACTTTGTAATACAAGGTGCTGTTCCTGAGTCTAATGTATTTTTTCTATTCAGTCTGTAATCACTATTCCATTTGTCTTCTGCCCATTCTGTATCTCTTGGTGTTACTTTTGTGATTTCTTCATCTATCGGATCTTTAGAACATAACTTTTGTCCCAATCTTAATGCATTTGTTGGACAAACATCTACACATTCACCACAAGCCACACATTTATCTTCATCCACTTCTGAAGTATAATTAGATCTAACAATATCATTATTCACATATTCATTTGCTAGTCTCATCGCATAACATCCACAACCACAACAGTTACAAATGGCATGGGTATGTCCTGGCTCATCTAAGTTAGGTACTGAATGCATCAAACCATTATCTTCGGCTTTTTGAATGATTTCAAATGCTTCTTCTCTGGTTATTTCACGTCCACGTCCTGTTTTAATATAATATTCAGCTGCATGATCCAATTGAACACACATCTCTTCTTTTAAGTGACCACAACCTTCACCCATGACTTCACGAGAGGTTCTACAAGAACAATCTGAAACTGTAAATACAGTCGCTTCGTTTAAGTATTTTGATATCTCATCATATGAAACTTTCTTTGAATTACCGTCAATAGATCTTTCAATTGGTAGTACTCGCATTGGTCCAGAACCGATTGGCATAATACCTGCAGCCATTGGCCCTTTTTTTGTACCATAGTAATAAAATGCTTCTGCTACTTCAGGATACTTTGCAACCAATTCTTTGTTGTTGTTAATCAGTTCTAAATGTCCTGGTACAAATATATCTTGCCAATACATATCCACACCATCTATGGTGTTAACAAATGAAACACCAGCCCATGCAATATAATCCAGTGCTTCTTTTACTTTGTTATACGGTTCACCAGATGATTTGGCAACTTCTTTTGCACTCACCTTTTCACGGAATTTTAAATGCATGGCAATTTTTGTTTGATACTCATTCATTATGGGTTCAAGTGCATAGTATTCTGGACCAAAAGGAATAGACTCACGCGAAGTACCAGCTTTCACTCTTCCTATCTTATTGGCAAGATCTAATATATCTTGTCTATACTCTCTACCATCTACATCTGCCCATGTGAATGCAAAGTTAAATCTGTTTTCTGTTTTAAAATTAGTTTTTCCTTGTTTCTTTGCCATGGAGTTACACCGTACCTTTCAATTCATTTCTAATCCAATTTGACCATGCCTCAACACCTTCACCCGTTTTTGCCGAGATTGGGAATATAATAATATCTTTATTTAACTTTCTAACTCTTTCTTCGAGTAAATCAAAATCAAAATCAAAATGTTCAATACAATCTATTTTATTAACGATCAACACCTGTACTTTACCAAATATCTTTGGGTATTTTAGAGGTTTGTCATCTCCTTCAGGCACACTTAGAATAGCAACATTTTTCATGGCACCTGTATCATATCCTGCCGGACATATCAGATTACCTATATTTTCTAAGAACACCAAGTCTAACTCACCAACACCTAATTCATCAATACCTTGTTTGGTCATGGTTGCATCTAAATGACATAAGCCACCAGTATGTAACTGAATTGCCTTTGCCCCAGCAGCTTGTACTGTTTTTGCATCAACATCGGAATCAACATCTGCTTCCATAACACCAATCTTCATCTCATCTTTTAATGATTTAATGGTACTGACTAAAGTTGTTGTTTTACCACTACCAGGTGATGACATAATATTAATCAAATACGTTCCTTGTCCTTTCAGTTCTTCTCTAGTCGCTTCAGCAACTTTTACATTGTCTTCGTGAATGTTCTTCTTGATTTTATAAATTTTTAATTCTTCCATTTTTACCCCTCCATAGACTTCTATATTTCGAGTTTATCATTATAATTTTAGAGCATCAAACAACTTTTACGGTCATTATTTTTCCTCCATCTACTTTAGGAATCTGTTTACAATTCATAATAGAACGAAATTTTGTAAAAATTCTGTCAATTTTACTGAAAACGGCTAAAAAACACATGTTTTTATTGTCTATACTCAAGATCTCAGTAATTCGTTGTAAACACAATTCCAAAGTAATATTTTTTCTATTTATTTTTTTCTCCTTGCTAAATTATCATTTAAACTATAAAATATTGATAAAGCCTCATGTTGTTAAATAATAAACAAAGATGGCTATACTAGAAAATAATGTAGGTGATTAAGATGCAAAAAGAGCTTCGTTTTAAAATCATATCAGAAGGATTAAAAAATGGTGTTAGTGACACCTGTAGAAAATATGATATTTCTAGAACAATTTATTACCGCTGGTTAAAAAGATATAAGACTCAAGGCATAGATGGTTTAGATGATAAAAAGAAGCATTTTATCCCACCAAACAAAACTAAAACAGAGGTTGAAAACTCTATTTTCAATCTTATAAAAACGTATCCGAATTACGGTCCTAGAGCATTAAAATATTTACTTGATGAACTGGGATACAACATAAGTGAATCAGCTGTTTATAATGTTCTAAAAAGAAATAATCTCACAAGCAAAACCAATAGAATTAAGTTTGCAAAAAAAGGAGATTCTCCAATCACTCAATCGATTCCTACTTTATCAGAACTTAAAAGCGGAGAATGTTGGATTTTTTGGATTACAGAATACGGTCATGATAAGAATTTAGGCCATGTTTATGCCTATAATCTATTTGATTTAAAGAGTCATGTTGCTTGTACGAGATTATACAATAAAGTATCATTTGGTAATTTTGAAGATTTACTAACTGCGGTTGCTTTGTCTGTAGCGACCAGTCTTAACTTAAAAATTAATTACATCTGTCTGTTTGAAGACAGAAAGATCTTAAAACATGCTGATAATGTTTCAAGGTCTAAGATTCATAAGACACTTCAAAATCATGGATATGATCCTAAAATACATTTTCTTGGCGTGCATGAGGATATGGATGAAATCAATAGGTTAAAAGCACTATACATAGAAGAAAGCATCTCTTTTATAATGCCATTGATTAATGAAGGTCTTTCATTTTCAGAAATAAAATTACAATTTCAAGACTATATAAGAAAATACAATATCAGTAATAAAAAACAATATGGTGATGACTGGTATTCTCCAATTGAATACCATAACAAATGTACAAATACGAAATTGATTTTACCTATATGGGCATACATGGATAGAAATTATTAGATAAGGTGGTTTACATGAAAGTAGCAGTTATCGGTGCAGGTTTTAGTGGTATGCTTGCAGCATATTTACTTGAAAAAGAAGGTATTGATGTAACGATATATGAAAAACAGGAATACATCGGTGGACATTGCCAAACGATCGTCAGTAAAAATGTTTATACTGAACTTGGTACTGTATTTTCTTTTTCCAATAATATCAAAGAATTGTTAATCGAATTGCAAGTTGATTATAGGGAGTATTTCATCTATAAGAACTATGTAGATGAAAACTATAACTGTGTTGAGCATATGTCTCAAGAAGATGTATCTATGTTAATCAAAGAATTAGATAAACTTAAAATCATATTGAGTCAGTATCCTGAATCGCTAAACAGTATTAACTTCGGTTTCATACATGAGGATTTGATGGTTTCATTTAGAGAGTTCGCAAAAAAACATCAACTAAAATATATCTGTCAAATCATTACCCCTTTCCTATCATCCTTTGGACTTGGAAGTATTGACGAACTTCAAGCTTATTATATTTTCAAAGTATTTGATTTAAATACACTCTACTCATTCATACGTGGTGATAAACTATTATCTTTCAACAAAGGTACTTCAGAACTGATAACAAAATTGAGTCAAAACATTTCAGATATCAGATACTCTCTTGAAGTCAAAAACGTTGAAGTTGTTGATGATAAAGTGAAAGTTGAAGCGCCTTATGGATCTGAATATTTTGATAAGGTTCTTATTACTACCAAACTACCTAGAGATGTTATCAAAGACAAACTGTACAACAAATTAATGAAAAAAATTGAGACCAATCCGTTTATCGCTGTTGCTTACGAAGTACTTAATAAAGATTTGGCTACAACGTATTACAAAGCCAATTTAGGCAAAAAAGATAAGATTCAATTCTTCTTTTCTTCTAGACAAAACGATAGAACCACTCTTGTAGCCTATGCATATGGCACAATTAACAAGGAAATCGTAGATGGTATCACAAAGGATCTCGAAAACTTTGGTGTTCAGATTAAGCAGTTGATAACAGTTAAACAGTGGTACATCTTCCCTCACCTTAAGGAAGAAAACTTAACTCAAGACTTCTACAAGGATATCAATGATCGACAAAAGACCAGTAATATATGTTTGATCGGTTCTTTGGTAACAGAACCATCTATTGATAATCTATATGTATCAGTTAAAAATTCAGTTAATGAAGTCATAGATTATTATAAAAACCATTTTGATACAAACAACAATTAATAACTTCAATTCAATCAAAAAAACTCTGTTAGATGTTAGTGTTGTTATGTCAAGGAGTTTGCTATGCCATCAACAAACAGCGCTTTTAAAGATGTTCAGTTATTAAGTGAGAATACAATCGAAGAATTATTCAATCACATAGGTAAACTAATTTCATTTAATTTAATCTAATATAATATGTCATAATCAATTTAAAAGGAGGTCTTCAAATGAAAGAATATAACGTGATTACCCTATGTGGTAGCACTAAATTTAAGACGGAGTTTTTTGAAATTCAAAAAGAACTAACGTTGCAAGGCAATATAGTAATTTCTGTTGGATTATTTGGTCATTCAGGTGATGATGAAGTATGGGAAGAAGGAACAAAAGAGATGCTTGATGACATGCATAAACGAAAAATAGATATGGCAAATGAAATATTTGTTATTAACAAAAATGGCTATATCGGCAGTAGCACAAAATCAGAGATTAAATATGCACAAACAATTGGTGTAGATATACGATACCTTGAAGAGGTGTAATGAAAAAAATCTAACATAACCTAAATCGAGTAGGAGGTGGCTGATTAATTCAGTCACCGACCTCTCACACCACCGTACGTACCGTTCGGTATACGGCGGTTCAATGGAATTGACTTACTTTTGCATATATTTCTGATAAGGATACTAATCCAGCTTTCTTTAAACGTGCATTCGTGATTGAACTTGACAGTACCGGGCTATTGGATATTCTCCAGTAGCCTTTTCTTGTATTTGCAAACTCCCATGACTTACCTTCATCTATTCCTAGTTTCTTAAGATTCACATATTTTGTTTTTATCTTCTTCCACTGCTTCCAGTAAGCCGTTCGGATTCGCCTTCTAATCCATTCATCCAGTTCTTTTAGCTTCATTTTCATCTTTGCCATTTTAAAGTAGTTCACCCAACCGACAATTATCTGTCTGAGTTTGATAAAAGTAGATTTTATACTTCCTATCCGACTTCTACCCGTTAAATACTTAAGCTTAGACTTTAACTTTCTAATTGATTTCTCATGCACTCTAAAATCTACACCACCCTTTACATAATAAAATGAGTAGCCTAGAAATTTAAGCTTTCTTGGTTTACATACCGAACTCTTTTCTTCATTAACAACTAGTTTAAGCTTGTTTTCAATGAAGTGTTTAATACTTGCCATCACTCTATGAGCAGCTCTTTTGCTTTTCACATAGACATTACAATCATCTGCATACCTTACGAAACACAGACCACGCTTTTCTAATTCCTTATCAAGTACATCAAGCATGACATTGGATAATAATGGACTTAAAGGGCCGCCTTGTGGCACCCCTTTTAGAGTTTTATTTATTGCTCCGTTTTCCATTACACCTGCTTGAAGGTATTTTCTAATTAAAGAAATAACCCTTTTGTCCTTAATCTCTTTATAGACTAAACCAATGAGTATGTCATGATTCACGGTATCAAAGTATGATTTCAAATCTAGGTCTACAACATCTCTATAGCCTTCATTCATATATCTTTTACTTTGAAGTAATGCATCATGAGCACTTCGTTTAGGTCTAAATCCGTAACTAGTCTCTGAAAATTTCTTTTCAAAGATAGGACTCAGAACTTGTAGCATCGACTGTTGGATGACTCTATCAACAACAGTTGGTATACCAAGTTTCCTTTTCTGACCGTTATCTTTGTCTATTTCTACACGTCTAACGGCTTTTGGGGAATATACTCCCCCTAGTATGTCCTCTCTAAGTTTTGCACCATGTTCTTTCAGATACTCTAGAAGCATATCCAAAGTTAATCCGTCAATCCCATGGCTTCCTTTATTTCTTTTGACATTCTCATACGCTTTATTCATGTTTGATTTGTCTAAAATCTTTTCAAGGAGCATACCGTCATGCGCATTTCTGTCGTCTTGTTTCATATCTGACGTCAATGAATTATTAGGCACTTTCTCATTATCTTCAAGTTCCACTTTAGCCTCTTGAGAATAGTCTTCTTTATGAAGTTTTCTGCTTTCATCATAATTCTTTGTGTCTTCCAAATCCACAACACCTCCATTGTTCGGTCCTTCCTGCTTCATCTATAACTGAAACAGTACTATGACCTCTGCTGACTTCTGATGGTTCAGCTATACATCACTGTATAGGTTGTCACTTAGAAATCTATCACCATGACTTATCCATCAGATCTCCCCAGGTAAGAATACAATCTTCCTCTCCATCTATCTGCCACATTTACATCATCTGTTTCGAGTAGTTATAGGGCTTTGATTTGTCTTGCAACCTTACCCACAGATATATGCCTCATATGTGATTTCTGTTCGTCAGACCAGAGATTTGCCGCCACCTTCCTTCAGATTCGCAATTGCTCACGACACCCTTGGTATTAGCTATGTACTTTCCACTACTAGGACGTACTAGGGACTTTAACCCTTAAGATTATACCCATGCTGGGCACACAAG
>Ga0209379_10000174_pt1 | contig 73322 bp, 69 predicted proteins | sample tdDd001_FD_187124 | JGI IMG/M metagenome (GOLD analysis project Ga0209379, IMG submission 187124) | Marine sediment microbial communities from the Atlantic coast under amendment with organic carbon and nitrate - tdDd00.1 (SPAdes)... | ecosystem: Environmental > Aquatic > Marine > Coastal >... | reverse complement strand
TACGATGTTGGTAGTCAAAAGACCAAGGAATATACTCATAACAAATGGGAATGTCAACTTAACAACCAACCATTCATCCCCAGTTAAAGGTAAATCTGCTTTTAAAGCCTGTAAACTATTTGCGTCCGTTCTTGATTTCCCCAACAGCTTATTATATTTGCTATCCTGTCGTGTTAAAATATGATTCTTTTTAGTTTCTTTTTCACCAACCACAAAATCATTGGTATACTCAAGTACACGCTCGATTCCAAATGCGTCTTCTTTTTTTTGTTTATATTTGAATAATCCTAGTGTTAATGTCATGGCTGAAATTCCAAACAAACTTGCAATGATCCACATAAAATCACCTCGAATTAAAAAGTGAAGGCGGTATTTTAATGCTTTTAGCCGCCAACTTATCTACCGCTTTTGGTCGAACGCCTGTAAAAACAAACCGTCCCGTAATCTGGCCTTTACTATTCATTCCTGTCTGTTCGTACTTAAAAATGTCCTGCAAGACAATTACATCGCCTTCCATACCATGTACTTCAGTTATATTAACGATCTTACGACTTCCATCAGGCAAGCGGGTCTGTTGTATAATTATGTCTATCGCTGATGAGATTTGGTCACGTATGGCTTTAACAGGTAAGTTCATCCCTGACATCAATACCATGGTTTCAAGTCTAGATAACATATCTCTTGGTGCATTTGCGTGTCCAGTGGTTAGTGACCCATCATGGCCCGTATTCATAGCCTGCAACATGTCTAGTGCCTCACCAGAACGCACCTCACCAACTACAATTCGGTCTGGACGCATCCTTAGACTATTCTTTACTAAATCTCGTATTGATATTTCCCCTTTACCTTCCATATTTGCCGGTCGTGTTTCTAGCCGAACAACATGGTCTTGAACCAACTTAAGCTCTGCTGCATCCTCAATGGTTATAATACGTTCATCGTTGGGAATAAAAGAAGACAATACATTTAAAGTGGTTGTTTTCCCGCTCCCCGTACCTCCAGAAACAATTATATTTAGATGCCCTTTAATGCAAAATTCGATAAAGTCAGCCATGGACTGCGTTAAAGTCCCAAACGAAACAAGGTCTGAAACTTTAAAAGGATCTTTTGAAAATTTACGGATAGTTATGGTTGGTCCTTCAAGGGCCAGAGGAGGAATAATTGCATTAACTCTAGAACCATCAGGCAATCTTGCATCTACCATTGGAGAACTTTCGTCAATACGTCTACCAATAGGAGCTACAATTTTTTTAATTACATGTAAAACATGGTGGTTGTCTTTAAACCTTGCACTCGTAAGTACAAGTTTTCCAGCTTTTTCAGCATAAACTTGTGTTGGACCGTTTACCATAACTTCCGTTACCTCTGGGTCATTTAGTAAACTTGTAATGGGTCCAAAGCCTAAAATTTCATCTATCAGCTCACTTGTAATGCGGTTTTGTTCTCTTAAAGTAAGTTCAGCAGAAGCCTTTCGAACTTCCATTTCTATGAGTGAACGTACATCGTCTTTGTATTGGTCTAAATTATTATCTTCTCCGGAAAAATCAATATTCAGAGAGTCTATAACAATATTTTGAATACGTATTTTAAGTGCGTCGTAAGGATCTGACTTGCTTAAGGAAGTATTTGAATGGGGAGATTGTTGTTCTTCCTCCACCTTGTTTTTTAATCTGTCTTTTAGAGACATAAACTTCACTCCTTAAAAAATGCTTTGAATTGCTTTATTTAAGTCTTTCATAAATTTGGATTTCTTCATTCTATTTTCTGAGGCAATTGGATCCCCTCGATTTATCAACTCTAACATGTGTTTCTTCTCGTCACTAATCTTTGCTGAAACTTTCACACCAAGTGCTCTTTCTATATCGTTTTCTTTAATCTTTTCTTTGCCAGTCCACCTGTTAATAATTAAAAACACTTTCTCAAAGTCATACTCTAATGAACGCATAACATCTAATCCTAGTCTTGTGTTTTTAATAGACAACATATCTGGTGTTGTAACATAATATACCGTATCAGACTGGTCTAAAGTCGATAGGGAAACTTCAGAATAATTGGTTCCTAAATCAATAATAATGTAGTCATATTGTGTTTTTAACCATATCAAGAGGTCTGAAATGTCTTCTGGGTGAATACTTTCCGCCTGGTCCGGTCGTTTTGGTGCCAAGAGCACATCCAGTTGGTCAGAGTGTCTAAGGATCGATGACGCCATTTGATCATACTTATCCCCGTCTTCACCAACAAAGGCATCGTGGATGGTCGACTTAGGTTTAATATTCATTAACATACCGACATCACCAAATTGCAGATCCATATCGAGGAGAATGACTTTTACACCTTCCCTCTGACTTGATAATACTGCAGTATTCATAGCTAAAACAGATTTTCCAACGCCACCTTTTGACCCATAAAAAGATATAACTTTCCCACTGGACCTATTGATATCTGAAAGTGATACTAATTGTTTTCTATTTTTGTAGTAGGCATTTCTTATGGTTTCACTTAAACTATCCACATCAAATGGTTTAACAATATAAGACCTTGCCCCACTATCCATGGCTTTTCTAAGATACTCACTTTCATTTTGAACAGACATCATAATAATAATGACTTCAGGAAAGCGGCTCGTTAGGTAATCTGCAGCTTCAAGACCATTCATCAGAGGCATGTTAATATCCATAAGCACAACATCAACAAGTTCAGGGTCATATTTATCAATTCCATCTTGTCCAGTCGATGCTTCTGCTACAACCTCTATATCATCTTGAATCAAAAGAATTTTTCTTATTAGATCTCTTGTTTCGTCATGGTCATCAACGATCAATACTTTAATATTTTCCATACTTTTCCCACCTTATTATTGCAGGTCCTCCCAATAAACCGGAGGGCTCTCATTCCTGCTATTGTCATCTTCTGCACGGAGTAAGATTTCTACGATACCTATATTTTCTGCAAGTACAATTTCTTTTGTTAGATTGACAGGCACCTCTAAGGTTACAGAATATCTGTCTGGCACTTCCTCAACATGTGCAGTTGAACCTTTTAACGTCACTCTACTTACTGCTAAGACCTTTACATCTTCTACAAAAATCTGCGCTTGATCTTCTCTAATCACAACTTCTTTTCGCATTTTTTCAGGTAAGTAAACTACAAGGTCAACCCTATCTCCAGATACGATCATGTCTCCAACACCTTGAAACTCATTGGTCATGATACTGATTGCTCTATATCCTTTTTTAATAACTGAAGGAAGTACATCATCAATACTCTCAACAAGCCTTGACTGAAGAATTTGTTCTCCTTCAATGATGTCCGTCCCACTATATTTACCCACAATTTCATCTATATCTAATATTGCTTGATCATGAACAGATTCTTGTAGAACTTCAGTCATTTGAACATGGCTTCTTTCAACAATTGTATAAGCCATTATGTTTTGACTTGCAACAGGTACAGTAACAGTTACACGTTCTACAGGTGTTGCCTTTTGCTCACTTAAATATAGAAAACTGCCCAGAGCAGCCAGTACACCAAAAATTAATGCAAGTAGAAAATACTTTAATCCACTATTTTTCATGATTACACCTCTTACATATAAACACTTAGAGCCCTACAAACTTATTGTAAGGCTCTGCATACCTGTTATTCAGGCGACTCATAATTAAAATGTTATTGTGCTGTAAGACTGTTAATGATTGCTTGGAATTCTGCTGTGATTGTAGTACCCATTGTAATCATAATTGCGATAACTGCAACTGCAATTAAACCGATAAGTAATACATACTCAACCATACCTTGACCCTTTTTGTTAGATAACGTTGCCCATACCATTGTCATAAAATTCAACATAATTTCTTCCTCCTTGCACCCGATACTTGCCCAAAAGTAAAAAAACACAACCCAATTTATACTAATCGTTCTTTTCTTGTGTCTATGCTGTTCTTTGTTTCTTGAGTACAGTATAGTCGAATTTTGTCGGAAAAAATAAAACGAAAGGTCACTTCATGAAGGGACCTTTCGTTCGAATATCGTATGACTTTTGTCACTGTAGTTAATATTACTATTTTCTTTCCATGTATTCAGCTAAATTATTATTAATAGCATATAGGGTAGCTTGTACACGGTCTTTAACACCTAATTTTCTAAATAAACTACTTGCGTAGTTCTTAACAGTTTTCTCGCTTAAAAACAGAGTTTGTGCAACTTCTTTATTGGTCATACCTTCAGAAATACTTTTTAGTACATCCAGTTCACGGTCTGTTAGTTCTGAGAACATGTTGGCAAGTTCATCTTCTTCGCTGTGCTCGGTAAATGTTTCAACCAAGAGTTTAACCAGTCTCTTATCAATGTAAGACTCACCTTTATAAACCTCACGTATTGCAGATACAATGTCTGTTATATCTGAATCCTTTAGTATGTACCCTTCAGCACCAAACTGAATACATTCTAAAAGGGTTTTTCTATCATCTGCAACGGTTAACATAACCGCTTTAGAATCAATTCCTTTTTCTTTTAAAGCTTTTAACACCTCTAAACCCGTCATGTCAGGCATATGGAAATCAAGTAGAATAATATCTGGTTTTAGAAGAACAATTTGGTCCAGTGATTCTTGACCGTTCTCTCCATCACCGACAACAGCTATGTCGGATTCAAACTCTATTACACGTTTTAACCCTTGACGAATCAAGGCATGATCATCTGCTATAAATACTCTAATTGGAACGGTAGACATCTAGATCACCTCTTTGTTTATTGGAATTTTGAATGTTGTCTCTGTGCCTACACCAATTTGACTTCGGCATTTGAACTCACCTGACAGTTGCTCGATGCGTTCTTTCATACCTTTTAAACCAAACGAAGTGCCTGCCTTAACTTTTTCTTCAAAGATTTGTGCTGTATCGAATCCATTACCATCATCCACAATTTGAACACTAACAAACTTCGATCCATACTCTACTTTGATTTGTACGCGTGTTGCATGGGCATGTTTTTTTATGTTGTTTAATGATTCTTGGATGATTCGGAAGACCGCAACTTGCATGGATGGTTCTACATCTGTTCTTTCTAAATTTGATTTAAACTTCACTTCACATGCAGTATACTTTTTGAACTCTTCAATTAAACTTTTTATAGCTGGGTTTAACTTATTATCATCTAAAAGGCTTGGTCTAAGCTCATATATAATATGGCGAATTTCCTGTAACGTACTCCTTACAGATAATTTTAAGTCGTCAATCTCTTCAAAACCTTTTTCTAAATCTTTGCGAAGTACCGCTTTAGCAATATCTGCTTTCATCACAACATTTGCCAGTGACTGGGCAGGGCCATCATGTATTTCACGTGAGATTTTTCGTTTTTCATTTTCTATGGTTTCTAATAATTGTACCCCAAACTCATAAGAAGACTCTTCATCTGAGAAACTAACATTACCTAGTTCACCTGAAAGAAAGTTCATAGCAACAGATACTTGCCCAATCAGCTTTTCAGCACTACGCAGTATATCTTCAGCTTGTTTTAGGTTTACTTCAAGAGCAGAACGTTTGGATCTTAAGGTTTTTTCTTCTTGCTCTTTCATTTTATATTCAATACGTATTTCAGATGCTTGTTCATAAACCTCTTTTACTTCTTTTTCTGAGTAACGCTCGAAAAACTTACTGACTTGAACAAGTTTACGACGCATTACTTTATCTTTATGTTCAAGATTGTCAACTTCATTTATGACTTGAGAAATTTCCGCTTGGACCTGTGCAAGATCACTTTTGATTTTCTCAACCTGCGTCCTCGCATTTTCAACAATCTTATAAATTTCATCTTTACTGCTCTCAATGGCTTTAACAGTTTTAGCCACAACTTCTTTTATTACATTCGTATTCATTGACATGAACGTTGAACCCCCAAGTATTTCACTGTCTACTTTATATATGATACCACATATTAGTAGCTTCAATTAAAAGAAGTATAAAAAAGCTCTCTAGTTGCCAAAAGCAAGTCAACCATACGCCCGTAGCTCTTTACCCCATCTGCTAGTCCGTTGGCTTTTAAGTATGTGTTATTTAATTCAGAAGAGGCTTCTTCAAACCAACCCTCGTATTCATTCCAAAATGTATTGTTCCTATTAAGGTCTTCTCTAACACCAAGACTTATCTTGTCATTGGCACGATCCCAAAGCTCTTGGTCCGTATTATATAAGGCGTTTGACATATGAATAATACTCAACATATGTCCTGAGTAGTTAACAAATGGCTCGGTATGGCTTAAACAAACAGCTACAGCTGCAAAGTTTGCTTCATCTTCTCTAGCTATCCCTTGTAAATGTGCTAACTCGTGAGCCATTACAACTGGGTGCATAAACTCAACCTGCAAAGCATTAAAGTTTGCTTCCCCTAAAAACGGATTGTAAATTCCAGCTATCCCGGCATAAGAAAAAAACTCAGAGCTTATTAAAGTTTTAGGCTTTCCTTTAACTTGAGCTAGAACTGAAAACACATCTGGCAAGTTTTCATAACCTGTCCAAACATCGTAATTCTTGGTATATGCGTCAGGTGAAAGTTGCGACTGAATTTGATTCGCTTTTTCAACATGCCAAAGCATGGCTGAGTACAATTCATAACTGCTTCTTGGTTGTACATCCAGGTTAAGAACTGATTTTAGAGGCAACCTGGAATAATTGAGTCCCCAAAGCACTTGAAATAAAATTGAAGCTGTGAGTACAAGGGAAACCATAGTGCGGATACGGTCAAACCAGTTTTTATGCCTTATAAAATTCATCGGCCGATTTCCGAAATACTTGAGTAGAAATCCACTTATATAAATGAGTAAGTAGACCCCAATACCTAATAGGACTCCTTCTCCTAGTGAAAAGGGTAACCATAGATTCATTGTACTAAGTACACGTGCCACAAGAGGGTAGATTCCCTGTGCATAATATTTTTCTATTAATATAGCCTGAGTTGACACCATACGAAGGATCAACAAAATGGCTAACAAAACCAATGGAAATTTTAATTTTTTTCTGTCCATATAACCACCTCTACTCATCATATTATATCACATAAAAAATCCCTCACTCTCAATAAGAGCAAGGGATTCATTGATTTAAAGTCTATTCTCCAATGATCTGGAAAATTACTTCTCGAACACGGTCTCTTGAATCACATTCTACTAAAAGAATGTTTTGCCATGGACCTAATGTCATTTTTCCATCAATAAATGGAATTGTTGCGGATGGTGACAGGAGTGCGGCTTTAATATGACCTGAGCCATTATCGTCATTCCACGAATCATGATGTTTATAATGAATAAGTTTACCTGTTTCATCTTCATAAGGCGAAAATACATCTAAGGCCCTTTTTAGATCATGTTCTACAAGCCCAGGGTCATATTCCATAACACTTAGACCTGCGACACCACCAGTGGTATAACCAACGATTATGCCTGTACGAATACCTTTTTCACTTTCAGCAGCTTTAAGGGCTGCTTGGAAGTCTGCTGTAACATCTACCATTCCCATATGAGCTTTTGTATGGTATGTCATTTTCATTGTGTAGATCAAGTTCATCACTCATTTTCTCTATATACTCAAACTATATTTCATTTTTTACGCGCTTTACGCCATCTGCAACTCTATTAGCAATAACATTACCAAGTACAGCACCCGCATAGCCTAACACATAGGTTGCAATGGTCATGATAATGACTGGCCAAAATCCAAATTGTCCGTAAAGACGTTTGCCTGTTATAAAATCTGTAATAAATAATGATGTAAGCATAGCATATGCTGGATAAAATGCAATCCCCAATCTACGCTTCCATTCTGTATTATACTCTCTAAATAGTAAAATTACCGTCAAATCCGTCAAAACCCCTGACAGTACTATTGCGACGCCCATAAAAAGAGACATAATTGACAAGAGTGCAGCAAATCCTAAATTAATTAAGGAAATAGTCCCTGGCTTTGGTGACCTCTTTACGGGGTAGTACAAAACAATGGTTAAATACGGTGCCATGAGTAGAAATTTTGCACCTGGCAGCGGAATTACTTTTGAGAGATAGTATAAGACATAACCACCAACAATTAACAGAGTTAATGTTAACGCATCATACGTAAGCTGTCTAGTGGATATTTTCATAATATCACCCCTGAAGTCTTATCTGTTCAATTGCCTCCATTATATTGGGAACAACTTGTTTTTTACGGGATACAATCCAGTTTACAAACATACCTTGTTCTGGTTGTAGATCGAATGCTTCTTTAAGAACCACATCATTGTTTGCACAATAAAACATGTAAGATCCTTCTTTAATTATATCTGTAGCTAAAAACAGTGTAATTTCATTACTCGACCTACTGTGTTCAAGTTCCATCATTTCAATAAATGCATCTTGCATTTCCATAATGGGTTCAATGTCTAATGTGAAGACCTGACCTATTCCAATCTGAGCGCCGTCCGCTTCGAATTGCTTAAAATCTTTAAACAAAATTTCGTCTACACTTTGGCCTTCTAAACGACTACCTTCTTTAAAGAGTTCCATTGCATAGGCTTCAGCATCGATACTTAAAAACTCTGTTAATGCCTTTAATGCACGAATGTCTTGCCCTGTTGTTGTAGGTGATTTCATATATAAGGTATCTGATATAATGCCGGAAATAAGTAAACCAGCAATTTCCCTATCAAGTTCATGTCCGTGTTCTATGAACATAGAGTATAAAATTGTACAAGTACTCCCCACTGGAACATTGGTAAACCGTATAGGTGCATTGGTTCTAACGGCACCAATCTTGTGATGGTCAACAATTTCAATTACATCAGCTTCTTCAATTCCAATGGCACTTTGTCCATACTCATTGTGGTCCACCATAATAACTTTTTTGCGCCTAGGACGTAACAAGTGACTTCTACTTAATGAACCAAAGTACTTATGGTCTTCTGTAATAACAGGATAAAATGTGTGTCTACTTGTTCTCATTTTGTCCTGTACATCACTCAGCTCGTCTTTAAGGCCAAAGCTCACAATTCCTTTTTGGATCATTATAGAAGATACCCTATTACAGGATGTCAGCTTTCTAGAAACGGTATAGGTGTCCATATCCACAGAAACAATAGGTATAGACCTAATCTTAGCTCTTTCGATCAGATCATTAGGAACACCTTTATTTCCTGTCACAATAATCATTTGCACATTCGCTTCAATGGCAAGGGCAATGGTCTCATACCTATCCCCTACGATGGTAATACACGATTCATCAAGGGTACTTTCTTGTTCTAAAGTTCTATAGTCTAAGGCCATTACTATAATTCGGCCATTTACATCTTTTGATATGTCCGTCAACATCCTACCACTCAATCCACTTAATATATTGTCAGTGGTTGTATTTAACGAATAGATGTCTCCACGAATAAGTTCCATTGCAATATCCATCATGGTTAAGATACCCAATAGGCGATTCTCACCATCACAAACCGGTAGGGTTCTTACACGTTTGTTTTCCATTAAATCGTATGCATCTAAAATAGATGTATCAGGACCAACTGGTGTTACATAGTCAAGTTTTAAATCCTGCACCTGTGTTCTTACATTTTCAATGATTTCAGGTGGCTTAACATCAAATGTCTTCAGGACATATTCAGCCTCTCTAGGCAAAGAACCTAAGGCGCATGCTCTTGCATTTATACCTTCCATTTGCTTAAGTCGCGCCATTGCTAGGGCTGAACAGATTGAGTCTGTATCTGGATTTTTGTGTCCAAAAACTAATATTGTATTACTATCCATTGTTTCTCCTTCAACCCTAATCTGTGAACCAGATTGATCTTACCAATTTTAAGCATTCCACATTTAAAACAGTGGAATCCTTACACGCCTTTAGTACACTTTATTATATCAAACTTTTCCCTCTAGAAGGGATAGGAAATTCTCCCGACTTATTGGTTTTGTGTAATAGTATCCTTGAATATAGTCACATGACTTCTTACGCAAAAACTCAACTTGTTCCGCACTTTCAACCCCTTCAGCAACCACTTTATAATTTAAGTTCTGAGCAAGGTTGATTATAGTGTTTGTAAGTTCAATTGATTTGTCATGGGTTGGTAAATCCCGAATAAAAGTCCTATCAATTTTGATTTTACTCAACCGGAGTTTATGGATTACAGATAAGGAGGAATACCCCGTTCCGAAGTCATCCATGGTTAGTCTAATTCCAATGTCGTGAAGCTCGTCCAGTACCTTAACTACTTTATTGAAATTTCTAATATAAATACTTTCTGTTATTTCAAACTCTATAAATCCAGCTGGAACATTGTAACACTGTAATAAGGTTTGCACATTTTTACAAAAATTCTCGTCTTCAAGCTGGGCAACAGATATATTTATTGCTATTCCATCCGATAAGTATTGGTCTAGCTTAAGGCTACTAATGTCTTTTAAGACTTGTTCAATAACCCAATAACCAATTTGAGGCATGATCCCCATCTTTTCTGCCATGGGAATAAACACCCCCGGTGAGACAGGGCCTAGTGAGCTAGACTTCCACCGGATAAGGGCCTCAGCACATTCAAACTTTTCTGATTTACCAACAATGCCTTGGTAATACATTTCAAATTCATCATCAGCCAGAGCACTTTTCAGGCTTTTTTCAAGTTTGTTTATCCTCTTAAAATTCTTTTCAATTTCCCATGAGAAGAATTCATAAGAACTGCCCCCAGACTCTTTTGCATGATAAAGGGCAATGTCTGCTTTTTTCATTAGATCAACTAACTTTTTTGCATCGTCTGGATAGACTGCAACCCCAACACTGGCTTCAACTTGCACCACTTGTCGGTCCAACTCAATTGGACGATTTATCACTTTTATAAGACGTTCAATGATACTTGATATATAACGTATTTCAACATCTTCAAGCATAACAATAAACTCATCTCCACCAAGCCTTGCTATTGTGTCACGCGATTTAAAAGTAGACCTTAGTCGATAAGCAACAATCTTTAACAGAACATCCCCTTGGTCATGACCATACATGTCATTCACTTTTTTAAAGTCATCTAAATCAATAAACAGAAAAGCATGTTTTACATTTTTCGGTGTTTGTTTTAACCTCTGCTGGGCTATATCAATAAAGGTTGAGCGATTCATTAATCCTGTGAGCACATCGGTTTTTGCAAGGTGTTTTATCTTCTCTTCTTGGGCTTTATATTTTGTTATATCGTTCATAACGCCCACATAGTTGGTTACTGCTTCATGTTTGTCTTTTACTGAAACAATGGTTAACCATGCTTGGTACTCATCACCTGATGCTTTTTTATTGGTCACTTCACCTTCCCAGTAACCTAATCTATCAAGTTCATGCCATAAAACTTGATAAAAGACACCGTCATGTTTGCCTGACTGGAGTATAGATGGTTTTTCACCAACAATATAGTCAGATCCATATCCTGTTATGGATTCAAAAGCATGATTAACCCATGTAATACGACGTTTATTATCTGTAATTAACATACCTTCATCTATATTTTCGAATATTTTATTTATAAGATGTAGTTTGGTAAAAGCTTTTTTCTCTTCATCCATATCTAAGTACACAGCAACAACAGCGGAAACCTGGCTATTGTACATTAATGGGAATCCATTAACCTTATAACTCTTCATTTTCCCGCTTTTTGACCGCCTGATAACCTCTTCAAAAATGTTGTTCCCTTTCACAACAAGTCCATGGAAGAACTCAGCTTCTTCAATGTACTCCCAAGGGCATATTAGGGGAGTGATGTGTTGGTTCATCACTTCGCTTATACTATATTCAAACTCCTTTAAAAAAGCTGTGTTCACAGCACGAATTCGCATGTCAGAATTAAAAATCACCGCAGGAAGTTGAAGGCTATGAAACATGGATTCGAAGATGTTTTGCTCCGAAGACGCTACACGGTCATAGTCTGACATCATAACTTGTTTTAAATTACCTGAAGCGGTCGCTACAATAGAATATAGTGCGGTCATACCCCTATATTGAATAGGGCCACTCATGACTTTTACACTTACAATTTCTCCACTTGCTTTCTTGTGTTTAAACAAGAAATGTCCTCTTTTTTCTTCTTTAGCTTTGTGCATTTCTTCTTTTATCGCATCAGAAGGTAAGGTATTTATCTCACTGATGTTCATGAGCTTCATTTGATGGAAGGTATACCCGTAAAACTCAGTCGCATATGTATTAACATCAAGAATTTCACCTGTGTCTGGATTAATAATTAAGATCACTTCACTGATGTTATTGATCAAGTTTCTTGTGGTTAAAAAACTCTTCTCCGCTTTACTTTTGAGTTCATTCCAACTACTTAAGTCCGTTACTATAACACATTGGCCCGTTGGCCACAGGTCCATTAATACATCTGGAAGTTGTACCGTTATAACTTCAGAATAGAAATGTTCTCCATTATTCTTTTTGTGAATCCACCTAAATCTATTAGTAATGACTTGTTTTTCGTTCATAAAGTCATTGGTTCTTTCAGATGCATACTCATTTTTCTTTTCATAAATCGAAGTGATCTCACCTAACTTAAGATTTACCATTTCATTAGATGAACTGTACCCAAATAGGTCTGATGCTTCGTCATTTGCAAAAACAATTATCCCTTCATCAAAGATCAATACGGGATCACTGATATTGTTCAGGATCTCCAAATTTTTCTCATTACCTCTCGAAAGTTCTTCTGCTAGAGACACCGAACCACCTCCATTACTTTACTACAAGATTTGTCAAATACCATTATTGCGTTTTTACCCTAATCATAGTCCTAAGCACCAAGAAGTTTCCAATAGGACATCTTATTTTTATTACAAAATCCTAATAAATATTCATGCAAAACCTATTGCATAATTAGCAATATGTATTATAATTTGTTTTGTTGTATATTTATTCGTTCGAAAGAGAGAGATTATATGGAAGTTTCATCAAAAGTATTATCAAAATCTAAATCAAACTTATCTTCATGGAAGGTCCTTCTTCCTTCAACCTTAGGTATTCTCTTATTTATGGTGCCTTTATTTGATGGTGAAAAAGTAACGATTCCCGTAGCGGCTTTGTCTTCATTATTTTTAAACCTTATGGATAATATGGTTTCAGACTTGCTGTTGGCTTCAATGATTATAAGTAGTATAGGTATGGTTTTGTTCAAAATTGGGCGTTTAAACTTCATTAAACATCCTGGATTAAGAAGTATATTAGACCCATCTTCTTTTTGGGCAGGTACAAGACTACTTGGTACTGCCTTCTCATTACTAACTTATTTACACATGGGCCCTAACTCAATTATTAACTCTAATACAGGGGGACTCATATTTTTTGACTTAATGCCCACTTTATTTGCAGTATTTCTGTTTGCTGGGATTTTTCTACCCCTGCTCATGGATTTTGGATTACTTGAGTTAGCTGGAGCCCTACTCAGTAAAGTTATGCGTCCATTATTTAAATTACCTGGACGTTCTTCAATTGACTGCATCGCCTCTTGGCTTGGAGACGGCACTATAGGGGTGCTTTTAACATCTAAGCAGTATGAGGATGGATTTTACACTGAAAAGGAAGCTGCCATTATTGGCACTACATTCTCAGCCGTGTCTATAACCTTTAGTTTAGTTGTCATTGCCCAGGTTGGTTTGTCACATATGTTTATCCCGTTCTATGCAACTGTCTTATTCACAGGCTTTGTTGCAGCAGTAATTATGCCCAGATTATCACCACTAAAAAACAAAAGTGACCACTATAACAAGCCTACCAACAATTCAAACCCTAATACAGTCAGCTTGTCTGAAGGGTGGCAACTGGCTCTTCAACGTGCAAACAAAAATGCAGATCTGAAAAAGCTTGTATCTAATGGTTTTATGAACGTACTGGATATGTGGTTAGGTGTGCTTCCAATTGTCATGGCAATGGGAACTCTAGCCCTTGTTCTCGCAGAATACACCCCCATTTTCTCATGGTTGGGCCTTCCCTTTATTCCTTTGTTGAAGGTGCTTCAAATACCTGAAGCTAAACTGGCTTCTGAGACCATAATGGTTGGATTTGCCGACATGTTTTTACCCTCTGTGTTAGCAGCGTCTATTAAAAGTGAACTCACACGATTTGTAATCGCTTGTTTGTCAGTCACTCAGCTCATCTACATGTCTGAAGTTGGAGGTTTATTACTTGGATCTAAAATCCCGGTTAGTCTCCAAGAACTGATGGTGATTTTTTTGCAAAGAACACTCATTTCATTACCTATCATTGCTTGCATTGCACATTTAGTTTTTTAATAATAGAATTTCACCATTCCAATTTACAGGTTCTTGTGCTAGACTGAATTGCTAGCTTTTGGGTAAAATCTAAACAGCAAGTAATTCGTTAACCGGGGAGGCTTCAAATGCTCACTAGAAAATCTGTAAGAGAAACATTAGATATCGCAATTTTCGCAGGTCAAATCATGTTAGAAAACGGTGCAGAAACATATCGTGTAGAAGAAACTATTGAACGAATTTGTTCGTCACGTGGGTTAAAAAATGTGCACAGTTTCACTATTCCAACAGGTATATTTATGTCCTGTACATTTGAAGGGCATGATTTTTCTTATGTAAGAAGAATGAAGGCAATTATTATTGATTTACACATCATTTCAATGGTTAATGCCTTTTCAAGACAATTTGTCACTGAAGAAATACCGTACGAAGATGCTATGGCAAGATTAAAGACAATTAAACACGCACCTCACTACCCCCCATTACTTCAATTTTTCTCAGGTGGGATTGCAGGTGGATTTTTTGCAGTTATATATGGCGGGAATGCGCTTGAGGCACTACTTGCCTTTGTTACCAGTTTTATGGTTGTGGTTACGGTTTATCTCATTTCTAAAAAAACCAGGGCCTTCTTCTTAAAGAACCTCGGAGGTGGAATGATCAATACAACTTTGGCCATACTCTTAACGCAGGGCTTTAATCATTTTGGTGTCTATCCGGATACCAATATTGTCATCATCGGTGCTGTTATGCCACTCGTACCAGGTGTATCCATAACCAATGCTCTAAGAGACACAATTTCAGGCGATTTCGTTTCTGGTATGTCAAAAATTGCCGAAGCTTTTGGAATCGCACTCGCAATAGCACTAGGGGTTGTTACTGTGCTTCAAGCTAACCTTCTTCTTACAGGAGGTGTATTATAATGATATTAACTGCACTTTATGCCTTTATTTGTACCACTGGTTTTGCCATACTCTTTAACATCCCAAAAAAGAATATTGTTCAGTCAGGAATTACTGGCGCCTTGGGATGGTTGGTTTATGTGAATGCACAAACCGTACTGGAATCCATCGTATTTTCAGCTTTTGTAGGTGCTTTTGTTGTAGGAATTGTTGGTGAGGTCTTTGCTCGCATATACAAAGAACCCGGCACAATCTTTGTAGTGCCTGGTATTATTCCACTTGTTCCTGGATACGGTCTTTACTATGCTATGTTAAAGAGTGTTGAAAATGACTACGCGGCAGCAGTTCAATCTGGATTAGAAACCGTCTTAGTTGCAATAGCTATTGCATGCGCAATTATTTCAACAACTTCTATTGGACGTATGATTAAGACATGGCTATTTCAACGTCAGTCTAGAAGTCAATCTTAGTAAAGTCCATCACGAATGACCAGTGCAAAATAAACGGAACATGTAGATGCAATCGCATCCCAGCTATGCACTTAGAACCCAATAAAAAAAAGCTAAAACACAAGTTTGTGTTTTAGCTTTTTTAAATGTTTGAACTGCTATTTGTGTATCTATTAAACCAATTCTCTTACGCGGTCAGCTACATAATCTTTTAGTGGTTGATCTTCAATTGTTACGATTGAATCATCCATTAGATCAGGCTTAACTCTAAAGAAGTTAATGATCACTTTGTTTTCTTCTTTGTAGTAAACGTCATGATGACCTGGTACAAAGTGTACTTCGATCGTTTCTGGACCACCTTTACCTGAAATTTCTTCAGCGATATCATCCAGGTTTAGCTGCTTAAGTGGCGCAACCATCATATCAGTGTACTCAAGATCTTCCATCATCCACATGTTGTTGTTCCAGAACTTACGAGCTTTCTTACATGTAGTATTAAGCATTTCTCTGTTTGAGATCGCACTTAGTACCATTCTTGCTGCTTCTGGATCAAAGGTGTCTTGGTATAATGGCTTCATTGCGTCATAGCCTGTAATATCAACCATGTACGCTTCTCCTACCTTTTCTCTGTCGTTTGTTGCTTTCCAAAAGTAAAGCATTGCTTCAACGACATCAAGTTTAACGTTAATTCTTGTCATTTCCCGTCACTCCTTACATAAGTTTTGTTTCACACATTTGGGTTCAACCAATACCTATTATACTTTTAAAGTGACTCAATGTCATTGATTTTTGCTAGATCATATGCAGATTTAAAGGATTTTATTTCCACTGCTGCTTTATCCGTTAAAGCATAGTAGCCTCTCTTTGGTCTTTCAAACCATCCATAATGGTTCTTTTGAAGAATTGACCCAGCTTTTTCAAGTCCAGATTTATCTCTTATCTCGGACAGTTTCATGCAAGGCTCCTCTTCAAGGAGTCGGGCTATTTTGAGTGCGGACTCCCTATAAGCAGTGACAATTTTTTCTTTAGTTACACCGCCTGTGTTGTGGTCTCCACTTCTATTGTCAAACTCTGTTTTAATTCTACGTTCTTTTACATGACTTCGATTATATCGATGAAATTCTGGCTCGAAGATTTTCTCAACACTAATACCAGATCTTTTTTTGTATACAATTATCAGACCTACACTTAACCGTTTTAAGAGTGTAGTCATATTTTTGAAGGGTTTGCCCCAGCGGGTTTTGTAATTTACGAGTACAGCTGCATATACATGGTCTGTTAATCGTTGCCTTTCAATCAACTGATACACAAGCTTCATATTAAAGCTTGTTTTCATTTCAATTATGTTCATTACACCATCTTTTACGGCAACAATATCTGCGTTTTTCACCTCTGCCCGAACCACATAACCTTCAGACTCCAAATAGGTTTTTAAGGGGTCATACATCTCTGATTCTTTCATAGGCTCCCTCCTTTCTTATTTGCTATCTACTTAATATTAATATACTTTGGGGACATAAAAAAGCCCTCTATATTATAGAGGACTTTAAAACTATCCAGTTAACTGTGTTAGACTTATATTATCTTCTTCTTTGGGAAAATTCTCAATCCATAGGTCAATGAGTGGGTCCATAAATGGTAAAAGCTTTGGGTCGAATTGTTTACCTGCATTGGACTTAACTTCCTTGCGAATGAAGTCCCAATCGAACAAACGTCTATACGGCCTATTTGACGACATGGCATCGATGGTATCACACAAGGAAATTAACCTTGCCGCCATGTGAATTTCTTCAGCTTTTAGACCATTTGGATATCCTCGACCATCCCAACGTTCATGATGTTGTAAAATAATACTCGCAACACTTTCCAAACTGCTACAATTATGTACGATATCTGCCCCCATCTGAGGGTGGGTCTTCATAATCTCCCACTCAATTTCAGAGAGTTTACCTTCTTTTAATAAAACTGAATCTGCAACACCAATTTTTCCTATGTCATGTAAGTGACCAGATATATGGACTAATTCCTTCATAGAATCATTCAAACCCATCAATTTAGCAAGTTCCAGCGCCATATCTCCAACGCGACCTGAGTGTCCTTTAGTATACTGGTCTCTATAGTCTAAGGCGCTTACTAAACAATGGATAACTTCATTATAAAAATTACTCTTACAGCTGGTGCATCCTCCGCAACCTTTCATTTAACTCACCATATTTCTCTATTACGCATACTTAATCTCTGCTTAATTGATATTGATTATCATCCTCACATTAGTATGCTACGAAAAATCTTGTTTGTCAACGATTTAACCATTAAGATTCTACACCATTTCGACTACGACCTTTGCCTAAATCACTATTTATCCGTATTAAAGCTACACCATTTAATGGCTCCTCACAAATCTAACACAGATAAACAAGTTCAACATATGAAAACACCAGTCAAAGACTGGTGTTAAAATTAATACTCAACAGAAACAAATGTGTTTCGTCCGTTGGCTTTTGCTTTATATAAGGCTTGATCTGCACGTTCAATAATCTCTATAATTGGGGATTTGTCGACTGGATAAGTTGTTGCAATCCCCATACTTATGGTCACTTTCCCATAACCGTTATTAAACTCATGGGTTAGACAAAGTTTATCGATGACTTCTTGAATCCGTTCCGCTACAGAAATCGCACCACTTTTAGGTGTATTAGGCAGAACAATTAGGAACTCCTCACCACCATATCGGCCCACAAAATCCTCGGGGCGATACATGGTTTCTCTAAGTGCACCGGAAATCTTTTTAAGTACAACATCACCTTCAATGTGTCCATAATTATCATTAAAGGCTTTAAAATTGTCTAAATCAAGCAGAACCACAGACATGGGGAGTTCATAACGTGTACAGTTCTTCCAGTGCATAGCAAGGAGTTTATCAACCCCTCTTCGATTATAAGTCTTAGTTAATGCATCTTCCATTGATAAGTTCTCAAGACGGTCTTTTTCCTCTTGAACTTCCGTGAGTTCTCGGACTTTGTATTCAAGTTCCTCAGCCTGTCTCTCAATGATTCTTTTTTGTTTGTAAAGATCTTTGAATATACGCACTTTACTCTTTAATATGATAGGGTCAATGGGTTTAAACAAGTAATCCACTGCACCAATTTCATATCCTTTGAATATAGATGTTTTCTCTTTACTAATTGCAGTGACAAAAATAATTGGAATGTTCTTTGTTTTCTCAATGCTCCTTAGTATTTCTGCAGTTTCAAAGCCATCCATTCCCGGCATTTGTACATCCATTAAAATAACAGCAAAGGAATGAGATGTACACAAAGTTAAGGCTTCTTCACCAGATATTGCTTTAACAAGATTCAGTTCATCATCTGTTAACACACTTTCCATAACCAGATGATTTTCTTTAATATCATCGACAATTAATATATCAACTTTTTCATTTGTCATATTCTTTCTCCAGTAGAGTGCCCTACTCTATATAGATCAGCTTATCAATATAAGTACCAATTTCCTCAAGTTTAAAGACTGCATCCGGTTTTATCAACTCAAGTGCCGAACGTGGCATTTCAGCTGCATATGCTTGCACTGGATCTTGAACAACCGTATGTCCTCCATAGTCTTTAATGCACTTTATACCTTTGGCTCCATCATGATTTGCCCCTGTTAGTATCACACCAATTAACTTTTCTCTGAATGCATCTGCAGCCGACTCAAACAACACATCTATGGAAGGTCTTGCGTAGGAAACTCGTTTCTCTACAGTCAATGACACAATCGCATTTTTTTCTATAATTACGTGATAGTTTGGCGGTGCAATATAAATCCACCCAGGTACCAGCTTCTCTTTTTCATCTATCTCTTTTACTTTATGCCCCGATTCATGCATGAGTATTGCTGGTAAGTAACTCTCATGTCTCGGACTTAAATGTTGAACTATTATAATGGGCACACTGGGTGGTTTTTTTATCTTTGATAAAACTATCTTTAATGCTTCTATTCCACCAGCTGATGTCCCAATCACTACAGCTTCAAAACGCATTATATCACCTACTACCTAATCATCTTTTTTCTATAGACTTTTAGATGTTTCTCATAAACGTCAAATCCACTATCCGATTTAAGGGTCTCTTTTGTCCCAAGGCATAACACCCCACCAGGTCTTAGGCTTTCACTAAATAGATTAATAACACGTTCTTGTAATTCATTGTTAAAATAGATCATCACATTTCTACAAATGACAAGATGCATTTGACCAAACACTTGGTCTGTAACAAGATTATGTTGTGCAAAAATAATGTTCTTTTTTAAAGACTGATCCAATATAATCGATTCATATTTGGCTATATAGTAATCCGAAAAGGATTCCTTACCACCCGCTTCGATATAGTTTTTTGTATAGTCTTTTACAACTTCAAGCGGGAAAATACCTTCCTTTGCCATTTCCAACACATTTTCATTGAAATCTGTTGCATAGATCTGACACCGGTCATACAAACCCTCTTCTTTTAAAAGAATTGCCATGGAATATACTTCTTCACCTGTTGAACACCCCGCATGCCATATTTTAAGTTGGGGATATGTTTTTAGCAGAGGCACAACTTCCTTTCTAATAAAGGAAAACACGTCGGGATCTCTAAACATCTCAGTCACATTAATTGAGAAGTCAGGTAAAATTTTATCAAAGAAACTCTGATTGGTTAACATCTCATGTTGCATTGCTGATATGCTTTCAAAGCCGCTTAGGCCCAGCCTGTTTTTTATCCTTCTTTTCATATGTGCTCGGGAGTAGTCCCTGAAATCGTACCCATACTTTAAGTACATGGCTTCTATAAAAAGTTGCACTTCAATATCTTCTGTATCTAAGTTCATAATGCTTTTATCCATTTAAGACAACCACACTTTCAATAATGATAATAGTTTTTCTATGTCAATCGGTTTTGTCATGTAGTCGTTCGCACCAGCTTTTACGCACTTATCCCGGTCATCTTTCATAGCTTTTGCAGTTAGGGCTATAATTGGTACATCTTTGCCCGTATCTAAGTTTCGAATGGCTTGAATCGCTTCATACCCATCCATCTTTGGCATCATTATATCCATTAATACCAAATCTATGTCATTCTCTTTTTTGAACATCTGGATACTCTCAAGACCATCTTCAGCAACTGCGACTTCAAATCCGTGTTTCTTTAAAACATTGGACAATGCAAACACGTTTCTGTCATCATCATCAACAACAAGAATTTTTCTACCTTCGAATTTATCATCTGTATCAATCTTATTTTTGATTTCATCTAATACAGCCGTTCTTCTTGTTGTAGAAGGCGTTGAGTCCATAATCCCTTCTGCCATACCATGCAGGAAGAGTGAAACTTCATCGAGTAATCGGTCCTCAGACTTAGGACTTTTTAAAATGATGTTGTCTGTATACTTGTTAATACCCTCTAACTCAGTTGCACTTAACTCTTCCTCTGAGTAAATGATTACCGGAATATTTCCATACGCATTTGTCAGCTCCGCTAAGAAGGACTCCCCATTCACATCTTCAAGTGCAATGTCTAAGACAATACACTCGAATACTTCTTCTTCAAGTAGAATTCGTGCTTGGGCACCTGTTTCAACCTTTTTTACTTCAACATCTCCAAGGCTAGAAAAGCGTTGGAAACTTTCACCACTACAATACCCTACCACTAATAGCTTCTTAAACTCACTCATTGAAACAGATTCAATCTTTGACAATGTTTTATAGATGGTTTTAATATCTACAGGTTTTTTAAGGAAGCCTATAACACTACTTGGCAGTAACGATTGTGCATCATTTTCCATACCGGAAACAATGTGAATTGGAATATGTTTCGTTTCATTGAGTCGACCTAATTTTTCAGCAAGTTCCATTCCGTCTATATCAGGTAAACCTAAGTCTAATATGATCGCTGATGGATTAAGTTCAATCGCCATTTCTAAACCTTGTGTACCTGTGTGTGCGACCCTGGTTTCGAAACCTTTTTCCTCAGATAAACTCGCTAGAATACTTGAGAAGTTCACGTCGTCTTCAATAATGAGCAGAGTATTACTTGCCACAAGCATTTCAACTTTTTTGGATTCTAAACGCTCATTTTCCATTTCTTGTGTAAGTGGTTCTTGTTTTATTTCTTCACTCAAGTTTTGTTTGACTTTACTTGCCGTTGATCTAGTAAATATAGGACTTTGTGTGGCACTTTGTACCTCTACATTTAAAGGTAATATAAATACAAACTCACTGCCTTTACCTTCAATACTTTCAAGAATTATCTTTCCACCGAGTAAGTGAGAAAGTTCTCTTGAAATGGTCAATCCAAGTCCTGTACCACCGTATTTTCTACTTGTCGTCCCATCCGTCTGCCTAAAGGCTTCAAAAATGAGTTGCTGTTTATCACTTGGAATACCAATACCTGTGTCCGACACTTCCATTGCAATATACTTATCAACTTCACAGCCTATTGCATCACATTCAAATGCTGTTGGTTTTCTTAATGAAAGAACCACTTCACCTTGGTCAGTAAACTTAATTGCATTTGAGACAAGATTTTTAATTACTTGTTGTATACGTATTGAGTCAGAAATCATCATCTCCGGTAACTCATTACTCAAAACTGTCTTAAACTCAATGGATTTATGGTCTGCCATTGGTTTAAACATTCTTTTACTTTCTTCAAGCAAGTCTTCTAATACAATTTCGTCTTCATGTATATCCAAATGTCCTGCTTCTACTTTTGATAAATCTAGAATATCGTTAATAAGAGTCAATAAATCTTGTCCTGATGTGTTAATCGTCATGGCAAACTCTTTTTCTTTATCAGATAAAGGTACTGCATCATCTCTGTCAGAAAGGAGTTGCGATAGAACTAATATGCTATTAAGTGGTGTTCTTAACTCATGAGACATATTAGCCAAGAATTCTGATTTATACGTATTTGCAAGTTCTAAAGCTTCAGCTTTATCAATGATTTCTTGTTGTTTAAACATAAGCTCTTTATTGTTATCATCTAAAGCTTTCTTCTGATGTTCCAACTGTTTAGTTCTTTGTTCTAATTCTTCATTTGACACTCGAAGTTCTTCTTGTTGTGCTTGTAATCTTTGCTCTGATTCTTTTAAAGCACGTGTTTGTTCTTCAAGTTCTTCGTTGCTTTGTCGTAGTTCTTCTTGCTGCATTTGAAGTTCTTCTGACTGGTGCACTGTTTTGTCTAGAAGTTCTTTCATTTTTATTCTAACATCTGTAGAATGTAAAGACATTGCTATTGCTTCACCTAACAAGTTCAGCAGGTTAAGTTCTTTATCCGTCATTTTTTTAAGAGTGCCGACTTCAATAACACACTTAATATCATCTTCAAATACGCAAGGCACAACTACAATACTCGTTGGCTGTGCGCTTCCAAGTCCTGACTGAACAGCCATGTAAGACTCAGGTAGTTCTTCAACAATGAACGTCTTCTTTTCAAGAGCACTTTGACCAACTAGACCATCACCTAGTTTTATTGCATCTTTTAAACCTTTACGGTTGGAATAAGCATATGAAGCTACTAATGAAAGTTCATCTTCCCCTGATCTTAAATAGAGGGTCCCAACTTGGGCATCTATGTAGTTACATAAGTAGTTTAGTATACTCTGACTAAGTGTCACTAAATCCTCTTGGTCTCTAATCACACCATTAAGTTCATTTTGAGCTGTCTTCGACCAGTTCTGGTAGTTCACATCATCCATGATGCGCTTCAAATTTACCATAAACTTATTAAAGGCTCTCGACATGATACCTATTTCGTCTTCACTCACTTCAGGAAGTCTAAATTCTAAATCCACTTCACCTTTAGCAATCCCTTCAAAGGTATTTTTAAGAGAGTCAATTGGAACCAGTACCAGTCTTAATATCCACGAGGCTATACCTATTGCAAGCAAAATAGACAAAATTGCAACCACTGTTGCAACAGTTGAGAACATAGTGACTTGAGATGCAACTTGTTTCTCAAACTGACTCTGTTCTTGTAATACAGACGCGTTTATTTTTGCAATAACTTCTGTAATAGCTTGCTCCGTTGAATCCATCATTGCAACTTCAGAGTCCATATTTTGGATTATAAAATGCAGTTGCTCCATTCCTGTTTCATATAGGTTCATATTTCTAACTACACTTGTGTACTCCGATTTATAATTCAAATCACTTGATACATCTGACATATCTTCAACGTACATCTTAAACTTGTCAAATGATGCTTCATATGCCTGATAGTCGGACTCCCCATGGAATGTGAAAAACTTCATTGCGTTCAGACGTGCCAATAACAAGTTTTCCATCGCACGGCCCACGCGCATTTGAACCACTTCACTCTTCATATTGTGGGCAGTATCAGAAATTGTACCCAGTGCTTCAATTAAATCAGTCCCATTTTGACCTACACTGGTATAAAAACTCATACGTGTTTCATCGTGTCCTTGGTATGATCTAAAACCCTGATTGTAGTTTAGCATCTCAGCTTCAAGCACTTTAATGTAGTCTTTTCGTTCCACATTCATGTTCGTGGTTTTTAAGGTCTCAAGGTATCTGTCCATACTCTCTACATGTTCTGTGAACTGATAACTTTGATTAATATCACCTGAAATCTGATATGCCTTAAATGCTTTTTGACTCTCAAGTAACTCCATCTGTATCTGTGCAGCTTGATTAGCTTCTTGAGAAATTCTGTTCATCATTTCAATGTCACCTTTATTGCTATTTAGGCCAAAAATCGCAAAACCTAAAGCCAAAAGCATAAGGATAATCGACATTGAAAAGCCATACATCATTTTTTGACGTAACTTCATGTTTTTAACGAATGTCATCTTCACACCTCATATAAATTGATTCGTTTCTTACTTCCCCCATAGACACTAAGAAAAATGTCGAATATAGTCAAAATTATATCATAGTTCTCTTCTGATCGTTCTTCTCAATCACTTGAAATACCAACACTTGATTAAATAGTCCTAAATCTGAAACTTTAGTACGTTATTAAAATCTACATTTACTGGAATATAGTTAATTTAGGTGCTTAAAATGTAAAAAATCGCTAACAAAATAGTTAGCGATTATTACGTTCAACTTATTATTAACGTAGCATTCTTTGCTCAAATATTTCAAAATCAGATCTGTAGATATGTAGCCTCTTACCATCAATCAAAATCTTGGTAGTATTAGGAAGTGAACTGTCCTCAACAAACACATTGTCCCCTTCATAAACACCAACAATAACACCTGACTGATTCTTAACAACTAATACTCTATCAAGACCCGTCATGCCAGCCATAAAGTTGTTCACTTTTCTGTCTAATCCCGTAAACAAACTTGCGTTATCTGTTGTATCGATTTCCGTTTTAAGGTCATAGGTATCCACAATGTTTTCTATACCTTTTTCAGCAGCTACCATAGATGAACCCACATGTTGCCACGTACTTCCATCAATAGTTATGAGAAGGACATTTTCAACATCTGAAGGTTGAATATCCGTGTTCTCACCACTTACCGTCATGGTTGTGTTACCAAAATCATCATATACTGTAAATTCTCTTGATAGGCCAATCGTTTCAGCTTTAAAGTCCTTTATCTGACTCTGTAATTTAGTACAGCCAGACAATGCGAAAATCATCATAAAAACGAGTATTCCCACAATTAAATTCTTGAATTTCATATTGTAATCCCCTTTTCGTCAATTGATTGCTTTGTCTATTCATTTTAACATATTTCTACATAAAAGTTCTTTAGAGAGTATTAAGATTTCCTTTTCATTTCAAAATGGTTCAAAGCCTTACAATCAGCTATTCAATATGATATATTTTTAGAATAGACTATATAGAAAATACTCATTTTAATGAGAGGCTGGTGTGAAATGAAGAAACACATTTTATTTGGAATCTTACTTATATTATTATGTATGCCTTCACTTAGTTTTGGTGAAGTTGTTTCTTACGAATTATTTGTTGGGGAAAGCTTGGGGCTCTCAGCAAAACTTTTTGAAGACGATGGTACCCCGCTAGACGATGACATAAGTTGGACCAGTTCCGATTCAAGCATTGCTTCTGTAAGCGATGGAATTATTACTGCCAAAAAAAGAGGTATTGCAACCATCTCTTACAAATCTAAAACAGGAACATCCTTACATACGGGCAGTGTGTATATTACAGTTAAATCCACTGTTAAAGATGTCGAGTTAAATCTTCCTAAAGACACACTTTTTGTTGGGGAAACAATGTTAGCAGGCTACGAAATTCTTCCGATGAGCGGACTTACTGGTCCTATATTTGATGAAGTGAAATTTTCTTCAAATGATAAAGACATCTTTACTGTTGATTCAGATGGCATCGTTACAGCCATATCGGATGGATCGGCGTATTTACGCATCACCACTACGGATGGGAATCAATTTGACTTGGAAAAAATCTATGTAAAAGGAATGGTTACCCATGTAGACATCAATGAGACTGATCTTAAAATCAAAGTAGGTGAAAAACTTCAACTCTCAGCTAATGTCTATCCGGATACCTCCATTGAGAAAAGTATTGAGTGGTCAAGTTCACACCATATAGATATAGATGATAATGGTCTTTTAGTTGGCGAACAAGCAGGCATAGGTTATATTACTGCAAGTTCAGTTGATGGAAAGAAGAAAGACTCTGTAAAAATCATAGTTGAATCCATGGTGAAAGATATTACTTTAAATACAAACAAGTATACGCTCAATGATGACCAACTTGAATATCAACTCGAAGCCCAACTCATTCCCCTTAAACCGGGACAAGATCCTCTGGTAGACGATATTACATGGAATAGTAACAAAACAAGTGTTGCTACGGTTTCATCCACGGGTCTTGTAAAAGCCATTAAGAATGGAATTGTAACAATCACTGCTACTAGTAAAGATGGTAAAAAAACTGCATCTGCTGTAATTGATGTCAATATAACTGACAAATATGTTATTGAACCTACCGGCATCCAGGTACTTGACCATCTTAAAAATGTTCGTGTTGGTGAGTCCGTAGACATCCCCTTCAAACTTATGCCCTTAAACGCCACTGAAAACAACGTCACTGCAAAACTTTATGGTGGTGATGGAGATGTGGAGTCTAATGATGGTTATTATACTTTTACAGCCTATGACGAAGGTCGATATACCGTGATGTTCACCGGAGAAAATGAAATAAAAACAACTACAACATTTGAAGTTAAATCAAACCTTGCAGGCGTTGAAATTATTCCTGATCCACTCGTTCAAAACCCAAAGAACAAAAGATACATTGTATATTTAGGCCAGTCAGAAGCTTTAGACCACACTTTAATAAAAGCGTCCGACTCTAGTTTTATTAGTGTTGACGATGTTACATGGAGTTCCACAGATTCCAGCGTTATAACAGTAAATTCAAATGGTGTATTCACTGCAAAAGCATTAGGACAGGCATCCATTAGAATAGAAACCAAGGACAACAACAACCTAGACTTTATTCCTATTGAAGTGGTTAGTATGGTTAATGGAATCGACTTACCTAGTAAAGTTGAAGTTAAAACAGGTGAGAGATATGATAGTTATGTGAACTACATTCCAAAAGACAACCTACTGTATGGATACACAGATGTGTTACATTCCGTAGCATATGTGTATACTAAATCCATTAAAGTCCCAACTGCACTTCTTGAAAATGAAGTTAAATTTGAGGATAAAAGACAAAGTGAGATTAAAGCATTACTCGAAAAAAAATACGGGGACCAAAGTGAGCTACAAGAAACCTTAGTTTCAAGTCAAGAACGTGAACGCCTACTTAACAGCTTCATAAAAAAAGCTAAGGATGGATATATTGAGGTCCATGATTCTACCCAAACATTAACAGATAGAAATTTTGACAAATGGGTCATTGCAGAGTTTAACGATGACAATGATTATTACATTTCAGAATACAATGCTATTATGGAAGTTGAAAATAAAACATTTGATTTAGAACACTCTGATACCATGTTTATTCATTTCAGTGGGGATGTTACGGAATTAAAGCTTTATGATGATTCTGGTAAGCTCATTCAGATGTCAGAAAAAATTGATAGCGAAGCCCTTGAAAATCAACAAAAGTTATCGGACGAAAAAGAACAACTCTTAGCAGAAAAAGAACGTACAGAAAAAACTGATATTCTCCGATCTGAATACACTGCTTCAGGTCTTTCACTTGATCAACAACCTAAAGACAATACCATTTTAGCCGTTGATGAAGCAAAAAAGTATGAACTTATACAGCCAAGTTTCGAGGACAACTATCAAAGGTCAATTACCCGTTTGGAGTTGACCACACTATGTATTGAGATTTATGACAACATTATGAATCAACCGCCTAAGAATTACCCTTATAATGTGTTTTTAGACACAAGTGATAGCAATGCAATCAGGGCTTTCCAGTACGGGATAGTGTCAGTTTCAGGGGACCGACTATTCAAACCAAACCAGGCAGTTAATAGATATGAAATGGCAGATATGTTATACAAAACGTTACTTGCCATTGATAAATCAATTGATGAAGACAGGTCACCAGTAAAAGAGGATGTTTTTGTAGACGATGTCCTTATACCAGAAATTCATAAAAGATCAATTCAACACTTAGCATATGACCATACAGTGATAAAAGATCTGAGTATGAATATCTTTGCTGGGAATCTAGAAGCATCCATTGATGATACACTCCTGTATGCAGTGGACTTTATAAATGCGATTAATAGGTAGATCAACTGACCAGAGAAAATACCAGTATTGTAGAATAATCTGGGTATGATTAAGCAAAAATGTATGCAAAAAATATGCTAAACCCTATGCTTGAAGATTAAAAAGAGGTTGTCAATTAGATTGACAACCTCTTTTCTATCCTAACTCAGCCAAAGGCCACCTTTAAACATAGGCACCTAAAACTAAGTCAGGTTTAAAAGTGTAGAGGGGATTAATTTCTACACCCTTCATAACTAAATTAATTAATCATTTCAGCAAAACCGAACCACCAGTTGCCACGTGTTGTTTTTTCCCAACCCGATACATCTGTGGAAACCATGATTTGATCTGTATAGTAATAAATCGGCATGTAGCCTCTTCCTTCCATAACTAGAGAAAGCGCTTTTTGTAAAGTGTCAAAACGTTCTTGACCATCTTGAGTTCTTGCCATTTCAATTAATTTGTCATACTCAGGACTGTTCCATTGTGCATAATTGTTTGGTGACCCTTGTAGGAACATACCAAGGTATGTCATTGGATCTGAATAATCACCAATCCATCCACCACGTGAAATATCAAAGTTGTGGTTTCTTCTAGTATCTTGGAATACAGCCCATTCTTGGTTTGCAAGTTGAACTTCAATACCTAGATTTTTATTCCACATTTCTTGTATCGCTTCAGCAACAGCCTTGTGACTCTCAGATGTGTTATAAAGAATCGTAAACTCTGGGAATCCTTCACCATTAGGGTAACCTGCATCTGCTAACAATTGTTGAGCTTCAGCAACACCGCTTGCATCCATTGGGATTTCAAAGCTACCAGCTAAATCAGCAAATACTTCTCCGTTTGCATCACGTGATGCTTGAGAAACCATATTTTTCGCAGGGACTTGTCCGCCCTTAAGGACCGTTTCAACAATTGCTGTTCTGTCAATAGCAAGAGATAGAGCTTTTCTAACATTAACATCATCAAGAGGTTTAATAGTTGTGTTTAGGTTATAGTAATAAACACCATCATAAGGCAGGATCATAAAAGTTGGATCCTCAGCCAATAATCTTGGAATTTCAGCTGTTGGCATGTCATCAATTACATCGATCTGACCTGATTCATAACCCGTTAGTGCAGTAGATTGGTCAACAATCATCAGAGCTTCAATTTGCTCGATTGTAACTTGATCTGCTCTCCAGTAGCCGGCATTTTTAGTAAGTACAATCTTATCACCTGTAGCATATGATTCTAGTTTAAATGGACCATTTACTAAACTCACCGCTGGATCTGTTGCCCACATGCCATCAGGACCTGCAACAACCGCTTCTTCACGAACTGGCATAAATGTAAAGAATGCTGTTAGACCTAGGAAGTAAGGAGATGGAACGCTTAAGGTAACTTCAAACGTCTTTTCATCAACAGCCTTAAAAGAGTCTATATTTGCTTCGTCGAAGATCCAAGAATACTCAGATGCCGTCTCTGGATCAAGAACACGTGCCCATGCATATTCAAAGTCTTGTGCTGTAACTGCTTTTCCATCAGACCACTGTGCATCTCTGAGTTTAAATGTGTATGTAAGTTTGTCATCTGAAACCATATAACTTTCAGCCATACCAGGTTCTAACATGCCATTCACTTCACGCATTAAACCTTCAAACAAGTGGTTGATAATGTCCCCACCATCCACTGCTGTGTTTAATCCCGGGTCAAGCGTTTTAGGCTCTGAACCTAAGTTCCAAATCAGCGTTTGCTCTACTTCAGCCATAGGTTCTTCCGCTGGTGCTTCTTCACTCGCTTCTTCTGTTGGAGCTTCTGTCTGTGGTTCTGCATTTTCCTCTGGTGCTGGAGCTGGTGAACATCCTGCTAGTGTTCCAACTGCGAGGATAAACACGAGTAACCATGCTAAATGTTTCTTCATCATTCATTTCCTCCCTTTTTCCATTTATCTATATAACTAGACCAGAAACTGGCCTAAATCCAACCCATTTAAAACAATATCTGTGCCTGGTTCAATGTAGGATTATTGTGGACTTCTAAACCCAAACCAGGTCCACTAGTTGGCACCAATATTCCATTTTTACTTGTAAACCCATAATTTAAGGACGCTGTGTACATGGAGGGAACGTCCAAGTCCGCTAAGGCAATTTGGGAACGTCCGCATCCTAAATGGACTGCTGCTGCTATTCCTATAGGACCTTCCATCATACATCCAATCATACATTTAACACCATATGTTTGAGCAAAATCAACAATATGCCTTGCTGGTTCTATCCCACCTGTTTTCATAAGTTTTATGTTTATATAATCTGCTGCTTCCATTTGAATAAGGGTAATGGCATCTCTATAAGAAAAAACACTTTCATCCGCTAATATTGGAACTGGTAAATGTTTTGTTACATACCGCATTCCTTCATAATCTTTTGCATGAACTGGTTGCTCAACCAATTCTATGTCAATACCTGCATCTAACATTTTTAACACCGTTTGGACCGCTTCTTTACGCGACCACCCCTGATTGGCATCTAGTCGGATCTTTGCGCGTCCAGAAACAGCATTTGAAATCCCCTTCATACGCTGAATATCTAAACTTGCGTCGTTACCAAGTTTCACTTTTAGCGCCGAAAACCCATAGTCTACAGCGCGTTTTGCATCTTCAACCATAATCTCAGGTGTATCTAAACTAATAGTCATGTCAGATTCTAATTTGGCTTTAGCGTTTCCCAACAACTTATATAATGGACTTTTTAATTGTTTTCCTCTTATGTCATGCAGAGCAATATCCATAGCCGCTTTGGCACTGGTATTGCCCACAATGCCTGCATGAACTATACGCATCAACTGGTCCCAAGCATCTACTTCTAGGCCCTCAATGCGATTCCATATTTCGTACACACCAGCTTCTATTGACCCGATTGTGTCTCCTGTTATGACCACCGTTGGTGAAGCAGCACCGTATCCGACAAGACCTTCATCCGTTGTAAGCTTTACTTGAAGCGACGTAACGGTATTTAAGGTGCGAAGTGCTGTTTTAAATGGTTTATTTAGCGGAATCTCAAATTTCTTTAATTCCATTGTTAGTAACTTCATATTATTCCCCTTACACCCTGTACTCTATTTCATGCTTTTTAAGTTTTTCATAAAAGCTTGATTTTCCTATACCCAATTTTTGTAGAATTCGTTGCCTATTTCCATCTTCAAGTTGAATAACTTTGAGAATTTCAGCTTTTTCAGCTGCACTCACGATTTCTCGTAATGTCTTATTCTCGAATGTATGCACAACTACATTCTGCTTTTGTCCTAACCTGTCTAACATCAAATGTTCAGGTAGTATAATGTCACCCGAAGTCATATTAATGGCCCTTTCAAGCACATTTTCAAGTTCTCTAACATTGCCAGGATAATTATGATTTTGCAAAATAAACAAGGCATCTCCGGTAAGTTCTTTTACGCCTACACCCATTCGTTCACATACTTTTGGAATCAAGGCACCTACAAGTTCACGTATATCTTCTGTTCGTTCTCTGAGGGGCGGAATTTCTATCCTCAAGACGTTTAACCTATAATACAAATCTTCCCTAAAGTTTCCTGCTTCGACTTCCTTTTCTAAGTTTTTATTCGTCGCAGCTAGAATGCGTACTTTTACTTGAACAGGTTTCGTGCCACCCACCCTAAAAAATTGGTTATGTTGAATTGCATGTAGGAGTTTAACCTGGGTATGTTTAGGTATTTCACCTACTTCGTCTAACAATAAAGTTCCACTATTGGCCATTTCAAAGAAGCCTGGTTTCCCTTTACTGTTTGCACCACTAAATGCACCGCCAGCATAACCAAACAACTCACTTTCAATTAGGTGTTCAGGTAATGCGCCACAATTTACTTGTATAAATGGCTGAGCACCCACACTTGATCTTTTGTGGATTGCCTGTGCAATAACATTTTTTCCTGTACCACTTTCCCCTAAAATAAGAACAGTGGATTTGCTAAGTGCTGCACTTGTCGCAAGCTGCTTAACACGCTTCATTCTTATACTTTGTCCCACGATCTCAGGCATTTGATCTAATTGTTTGTCTCTAAAACTCTTATACCTCATATCCTCAAGAGCCTTTATAGCCCTATTTCTTTCACGAATGAGCATATTAAACTCTGAAACGTCTTCAACCAACAAAACCCCTTGTTTTGTGATGCTTTTTGAATCTACTTGTCTGAGTGAACATAGAACTGGCCTTCCATGTATGTTCATGTACTTACACTCAAACCCTTTATAGGTACCAGATGCTGTTCGCATTAAGGCGTCAACAACTTCTGGTTCATTGAGGACATCAGCCAGTGGCAGTCCTATCAAGTTAATTCTTGTTTTATTTCCCTTTTCTCTAAAGTCTCCTCCACGAAGGATGTCACCAATAGACTCCTTTCTATACGAATAACCATGAGACTGGACAAATTTTACCTTGCCAGTGTGACCATCTAACACAACCATATGCCCAAAACTTTGAATGTATTGAACTGGATAATTCCTACCGTCAACAAGAATATCTATTTGGCGGTCTTCTAAGTTCATTTGTACAGACACGCGTCTTCCAGCATATAAATGTGTCATTTCAAGTTTTGTGCCAAGTCTACTATGATCATGCACCTTAAATACAGCTTTATCCTCTTTGTCTAGTTTCCCAATCGCTGTAATTGAAGACCCTTTGGCTATCTTGTCTATTATGTTTATTTTTTTTAGTAAGTCTGAACACATGCCACCGTCATCTTGACCTAAAGCCGTGATCGCTATAATGACGATGTCTCCAGATTCCACTTTTCCGGACTTGTAGTGGACATCAGACATTTCCTCTATACCAAAAATTTCTCTTGCCTTTCGATTAAATGTGCAAACTGCCCCAGTTTCATCCACAGCAATAATACCTTCAGTTAAAACATCCAGAATACCATTTTCCATAAATTGTATTCCTCCAAACAAAAAAGGCCCGAAACACGATGGTTTCGGACCCAATATACTGGTACGTACGGCTGATTAAGCCGCTTGTGAGTATATCGAACGAATTGTTCAATATTCTGAATTTTTATTAGTATATCATATTTACAGAAAATTGCCAACTTGACAGTTTCCATTTTTGCTCACTATACTGAGTTAACAATCACACTTAGGAGGGCATTATGGATACTAACACAGTTTATGTTGTCGGTCATGGCCGAACCCAGTCAGACAACCCTATTATCAGTGTATACTCACAATTTTTCGTAGGTTTTTCCGTAAACGTGGAAACCGATGAAGTTGTTGACGCTGCTGCATCGGTCATTCTAGAAGAAACTAAAAGTTTTGTGCGTTCACTTTTTATTGGTAAAAAGTTTGATGGGATACATACCGAAATCATAGAAGAGATTGAAAAACGCTATTGGGGGAGTTCGCAGCGTGCTTTAATAGTCGCTTATAAAGATGCTGTAAAACACTATGTAGAAAATAAAAGTAAATACTACGGTTCATAGTTTACCTGGGAATTTATAGACTGGGAATTTTGGAATGGGAATTGCATATTTATATTCTCATAACAGGCTTGCCCACAGCTTTATATATACGAGGAGGTTCCATGAACCATAAACATGTAGAAGATATTATCCAAAAACAAAACGCTGAAGTTTCCGTTATTTTTAGGGACACTAACCAGACACAAATCATATTTGAACACAATACCCATGTTCAAATGCGTTCAGCAAGTATTATAAAACTCTTTATACTAGCCGTTTGTGCCAAAGCCTTTGACGATGGTGCCCTTTCACCTGACAAAATACTGGACATCTCACCAGACGCTTTAGTTTCCTTTAGTTTGATTACTGACTTAAAGACCAGAAACTGGCGAATTGACGATCTAGCAACCTTAATGATAATTCTCAGTGACAATACCGCTACAAATGTATTAATCGACTTGCTTGGACTTGATCAAATCAACACCTATATTACAGATCACGGTTATAAAAACACCAAGTTAAATCGCAAAATGATGGATTTTGAATCGGCTAAAAAAGGATTCGATAATTATACAAGTCTCCATGATGTGGGTAAACTTCTTCTTAAGATGTATTCTGATGCAGAACGTGGATCAAAATCTGCTTTATGGATGTTGGACGTGTTATCAAAGCAAAAAGATAAGTGTATGTTAGCGAGATTCCTACCTGAAACTGTTGAATTTGCACATAAAACTGGTTTAAATGATGGGGTTCAACATGATGTTGGCTTTTTAAAACTCCACAACAAAACCTACTTACTTGGTGTATTTATGGAAGGTGAACCTAACGAAATCAAAGGATTTGAGTGTATTGGCTCAATTGGAAAAACTTTTTATATGGAGGTTCAAAATGGATTATAACTACATCATTACAAGTCCTAAAGCCCCTCTTTTGTTACACCCAGAAAAAACGTCTGAGTTGGCAGATGAAGCACTTTATGGCATGTTACTAAACGTTCTTCAAACGGACGGAATTTGGTCACAAGTAACAATGGAATATGGATATACGGGTTGGATTTTAAATGAACACATTAATGTAGATGAAAATGAAAGCTGGGATAGAAATAGAAATGCACTTATTCAGTCCCCTTTCGCCGATGTCATGCCCAATAATACATACAGAGGATATCCAATTATAAATCTTCCTAAGGGAAGCCATCTTGTCTGTCTTTCCGATAGTCCGGACAAGGAAGGTTGGCTTAAAGTAGAATTGCACGACAAGACATGTGGATACTGCCGCCAGGAGTGGGTTAGACGTTTTTCCGATTTTCCGGAAAGTCATGATGAAGAGGCAATCAGAACCGCTGTTGTTAGAGACGCTTTGTCCTATATAGGGACAAGTTACAAATGGGGAGGTAAATCGCCTGCAGGCATTGATTGCTCTGGTCTTACCTTTATGTCCTACTGGATGAATGGCATACATATTTATAGAGATGCTCGTATTGAAGATGGCTATTTAGTTTCTGAGATTAACCATACACAACATAAGGCTGGTGATCTTCTATACTTCCCTGGTCATATTGCAATGGTAATTAAAGACGGTACATACGTTCATTCAACAGGGTCACAAGGTGGTGTTGTCATTAACAGCCTCGACCCTAATCATGAAAAATACCACACTAAACTCGCTCATATGCATTCTCAAACAGGATCTATTTTTAAATTGAAGCGTTAATATTACTTTGGCATGGTTCTTGAATATATAGTAGACAAACTTATGGTCTATCTATTATTGATATATTCAGGAGGTCAAAATGACAAGTAAAAATAATATCCTACACTTTGATGGTTGTAACACGCTCGAACTGGTAAAAAAACACGGCAGTCCTCTATTGGTCATTTCTGAATCTAAACTACAGGCTAAATCCAGAGAAATTCATGACTGTTTTTTATCCAAATACGATAATGTACGTGCCGTATATGCTTCCAAAGCATTTTTAAACCAAGCCATGTGTAAGATTGTAAATAAACAGGGACTAGGATTAGATGTTGTATCAGGTGGAGAACTCTACATTGCCCATATATCTGGATTTCCGATGGATAAAGTAATTTTCCACGGTAACAATAAATCAAAAGAAGAGTTACAAATGGCACTCCAGCTCGGCGTAGGACGCATTGTTGTAGACAACCAATCAGAACTAGACCTATTAGAAAAAGTCTGTCATGAGACTAACAAACAGGCTTCTATACTCTTTAGAATTACACCAGAAGTGCATTCTGACACCCATGATTATATTGCTACAGCTAATAGAGACTCCAAATTTGGACTTCCACTTGAATCGGTTTTAGACACATATGAAAAAGCTTCTAACTCGACATTTTTAAAACCTAAAGGCTTACATTTTCACGTTGGTTCCCAGCTACAGACAAATACTTCTCATTTGAATGCTCTAGATGTGGTTCTTTCACTGATTGAATCTATACATGAGGCGGGTTACTTGGTTAAAGAGCTAAATACTGGTGGTGGATTTGGAGTTAAGTACACAGAGGATGAAGATGAAATGCCCCTTTCTTACTTCGTCGAGCCAATGATGGAAAGAATAGAAAAGTGGAGTAATGAAACAAAAGTAAAACGCCCACAAGTCATTATTGAACCTGGACGCTGGTTTGTTGCTAATGCAGGCTTAACATTATATGAGATTGGCAGTATTAAAGAAATACCTAAGCTCAGAAAATATGTTTCTGTAAACGGGGGTATTCCAGACAATATTAGACCCGCTTTATATACTGCAAAGTATAGAGCTGTGCTGGCAAATAAAATGGACTCGCCTCTGCAAGAAACAGTGACCATAGCTGGAAAATGTTGTGAATCTGGTGACATACTTATAAAAGACATCAAACTTCCAAAGATTGATTGTGGAGACCTCTTGGCCGTTTTCGGCACAGGTGCTTATACGGAGTCTATGTCCAGTAACTATAACTATTTAACCCGACCTGCTGTCGTACTTGTTCATAAGGGAAAAAATGCCTTAATTCGAAGAAGAGAAACCTTTGAAGACATGGTTCACAGAGACTTAATACCAGAACATCTTGATACTTAATTTCCTTTGATCATATTAGTTTCCTTTGATCATAATGGAACAAGTTATTATAGAATCAGATAGTGAGCTATTCAGAGTATTCTAAATGTATATGACTGCAAAAATAAACACCCCTTCAAGAATGGATCTTGGAGGGGTGTCTTTGCATGAATTTTACTCAGCTTTAGCTAGCCATATACTCATATTTTTAAGACTACTTGTCATAAACGTCTTGCATATTACTTATCAATTTCTTTAGAACCGTCCTAAAGGATTCTCTCTCTTCGTCGCTTATATCTAAAAACAACGTTTCAAATATGCGCTCAGAAATGCACCAAGTACCCGCTTCTAATTCTTTTCCCTTCTCTGTAAGAGATACGAGAATGGATCTGCTGTCTTCAGGATTTTTTCTGGTTTTAACATAGCCGTGTTTAATGAGTTTATTTATTAAGGTTGTCACCGTAGATTTGTCTCTACGAATGCCATCAGCTATAGCACCTTTTGACAACTCTTCTTGTCTAAATAGCATGGACAATACAGATCCATGTGATGGAACAAGTCCCACCATTCCTTCCTTCTCCATTTCCTCAATAAAAGCTCTGTTTACCACTTCCCGCAGACTGCTAACAAGTGAAATAGTGTTATCAATTTTCATATTCTAATTATAGTTGGACACAAAACTTTCTGTCAATCGGAACACCTGTACGCCTAGAAAAGAGAAAAGACCCACAGGTGTAGGTCTTTTCTCAAGCCATATTTTTTTACCCTTTAAGAGGTAGAAAAATCTTATCATTTAATTGATGCGTTTCATCATAAATTTTAAGTTGAATAGGTTCACCTTCAAGCAGTTCAATGGTTAAATTTGAATCTATGTTTAACTTAACAAGACGACCTCTAAACTGCATTTTAAAAGAAATACCTTCCCATACATCAGGCAACCAAGGTCTGAGTGATACACCCTTATCTGAAATCCTTAGACCAGCAAAACCATATATGATCGAAAGTGCTGTCCCAGCCATATTCGCCATATGAAGTCCATCTTTGGTGTTACCATGGGTATTCTCCAAGTCTAGTTTTAAAGAGTCACCAAAGTAAACATAAGCTTTCTCTCTGTATCCTAAACGAGAAGCCATAATACCATAGACACATGGAGATAGTGAAGAATCATGTGTTGTTATTGCCTCATAATAATCGAAGCTTTTTTTCATTGTATCAAAATCTGTATATTCTTCTAAAAGAAAATGGGCTAACACTGTGTCCGGTTGTTTAATCACCTGGTAACGATAAATCGTAAGTGGATGATAGTGCAACAACAGTGGATAGTGTGATTTCGGTGTATTCTCAAAATCCCATACTTTTTTACTTAAAAACCCGTCGTCTTGCATGTCTATTCCCAATGTTTTGTCATGAGGTAAAAACATGTTTTTAGCCGCTTGGTCCATTTGGTCTAAGTCTGTTAAACTTACATCTATTTTTTTAAGTAGATTTTTAAATGCAACTGGATTTTCACCCTGCATCTTATCACAGAGTCTAACCGTCCATTCTAAGTTATGTTTGGCCAGAGCATTGGTATAATAATTGTTATTAACTATGGCTGTGTACTCATCAGGTCCAGTGACAGCGTCAATTTTAAATAAACCCTTGTCAAAGTGTCCTAGATCTAGCCACATTAATGCTGTCTCTAGTAGAACTTCAAGACCATAATCCATCATAAAGGTAAAATCATCTGTAAAGATGTAGTGCTGAACATAGGCGTGTGCAACGTCCCCATTGATGTGATATTGTGCAGTTCCAGCCGGATAATAAGCTGAACACTCAATACCAGAAATGGTTCTCCATGGGAACTTTACCCCTTTTACATGCCCTAATGCTCTTGCACGGTCTCGGGCAGCGTCCAACTGATTGTATCTATACATTAATAAGTTTCTAGATATTTCATATTGATTTAACTGGAAAGTAGGCAAAACATATATTTCTGTATCCCAGAAGTAATGTCCTTCGTAGCCTTCCCCAGATAAACCTTTTGCAGAAATATTGCTGTACTTATCCCTACCAACAGATTGATACAAGTGGTATAAGTTAAATCGAATAGACAGTTGGTCTTCCTCATTACCTTCAATAAGGATATCCGAATCATTCCAAAAGTTATTTAAATGGTTTTCTTGTATCTGCATCCAAGCATCAAAGTCACGTTTTACAACTTTGTTTAAAATATGACTTACTGTATCTAAAGGATTTTTTTCTCGAATCCCATCTGAGTAAACATTGTATTTGTTTAGTTTTAGAGTATTTGTTGTTTTATAAACAACAGAATATAAACCATTGTTTTCACCTAATGAAGACTCAATATCCCCGTCTGACACAAGCTCATGTTTACACCCACATGCCAGTTGGATCTTTGAGTGGACAGTCTCATAAAGGGCTGTTGTTGATGTTTCTTCATGTGTAACATCAATAATGCTAAGCAACCTTGAATGTTCACTTGCAACTCTAGGATCATCTGGATTTGTATAATTGGTCACATTGGTATCCATCACACTGGTAACTTTTATTTCACCACCGTACTCAATACAAAGTTCCTGTAAAAATAATTCTTTACATTCTAAAGACACAAGGCGTTTAAATGCAACTTTTGCCTTTTTACCGCTTTGGGTTATATGGGTGAATGAACGTGTTGAAAAGCCTTTTTCCAGCGATAAAGTCCTTGTATAAGCCTCATGTTGAGCGGAAAATAAATCCACATCTTCTCCATCCAATTGGATGGTAAGCGTTTGGAGGTCAACAAGATTTGGTTGTTTATCATTAAACTCTGTAAATCCATACAACTTTTCAGGATGACTTACAGGTAAGGTATCATATACACCATTAATATACGTTCCACGGATACTCTTATTAGAGTTTTCATATCCTTCTTCGAAACAACCTCTTACCCCTAAATAACCATTGGCTAGTGTAAACAGACTTTCGTTAACAAGTAACTGGTCCATATCAAGGGCATTATTTTGGTATTGCCACATTTCTTGCATCTCCTATTCTTTTACTGCACCCGACGTCAGACCAGAAATGATCTGTCTTTGGAATAGTATTACGATAATTAGTGTGGGGATAGTAACAATAACGGTTGCTGCAGTTACCTGACCCCAGAAAATTTCAAACTGTCCTCTTAAATAGGAAATAGCAACGGGTGCTGTATGATAACTGGCATCGGAGTTCAGTGTTAATGAGAGTAAAAACTCATTCCAAACACCAATGAACGTTATGATAGCCGATGTAAATAATCCTGGCATAGCCAAAGGAAGAATAATTTTTATAAATGTTTCCCACTTAGAAGCACCATCCATAAATGCCGATTCTTCCATCTCTTTTGGTACTTTGGCAAAATGTGTCACCAGAATATAAATAGCAACTGGAAGCGAAATCATAGAGTACGGCAAAGTGATCCAGTAAGAGTTTGTCCACCCTAAGTCAACAAAGGCTCTATAAATTGGACCCACAACAATCATTTGTGGAAACATTGATGTTCCTAATACAACAGCAAGGAGCACTCTTTTTCCTACAAACTCCAGACGTGCAATGGAGTAGGCACAAAATGCAGCTACGAAGGTAACATAGACCGTTGTAATAATAGAAATAATCAAACTGTTTTTTAGGGCATTTAAAATATTGGCTTTAAATAAAGCGGTATAGTGTTCCATTGTTGGTTGGTCAGCAATAATCTTAAGTGCATTTTTTCCGAAGATCTCTGTCTCAGGTTTAAATGAAGTAATCAGTACCCATATAAAAGGGAAAATGATAATGAATAGATACAAGCCGATCGCCGTGTAAAATAGGTATTTGGTTTTTTTATTTTCCATGGGATCACCTCTCTCCTGATACAAGCTTTACGTCGAGCAACTTAATATATGCGTACGATATAATACCGACTATTACTGCCATAATCAGCACCACTGCTGAACCATAACCAAACCTGGTTTGTGCAAACATTGCTTTGTATGCGTAAATGGAAATTGATTCTGTTTTACCACCCGGTCCACCACCCGTAAGTACATAAATTAAGTCAAATACACGGAATGCGTCAAGTGTTCTAAACAGTAAAGCAACCATGATTGATGGTTTTAATAAGGGTAGTGTTATGTTCACAAATTGCTGCCATTTCGTTGCCCCATCTATAGATGCTGCTTCGTATAAAGATCCAGGAATCGTCTGAAGACCCGCAAGGAGTAACAAGGCCATGTAAGGTGTTGTTTTCCAAACATCAGCCATGATAACTGCCCCAAGTGCACTTGACCCCGACAGTAAGAGGTCTGCTGAACTTTCTAATATGCCCATTTTTGCTAACAACATCGCTACAATACCATTTGAACCATTGTATAAATATGCCCAAATAAGTGCTGCTACAGATGTTGGGATAGCCCATGGGATTAGAGACATGGTACGGATCATACCGCGACCAGCCATAGACTTGTTCATAATAAGTGCTAATACTAAACCTAATATAAGTTCTAAAGTAACAGAAGCGACTGTGAATATAATTGTGACAATCAGTGCACTGTGTACACGTTCATCAGACATAATGTTTTTAAAGTTGTCACCTCCGCTAAAGTTTGGAGAAATGTAAGCAGTATTTAGTTCTGATGCAACTGCATAAATGTCTTCTTCCAGAATAAAAGCATCCTCTGTTGAGTATAGAGAATCTAACATGGAAAATGTCACTTCATCCATGGCATTTAAACGCTTTAGACTTTCTTCACTTAACTCACCAATGCCAGTGTTTGTACCGAATATATCGTTGACTTCACCGAGTTGATTAGAAAGAACTGTTCGCATTTCACCAATTTGTGACTTGGTCATTTCTTTCTGAACAACATCTAATTCTGTTTCTAGGTAGTAGTCTAAATAGTCGTATGTTTCATTAACCAGATCAAGATTGTATCTCTCATTAAAATAAAGCCCTGATTTTTGTTGGTCATTTAGTTGGAAATCGAAAAATGCATACTTTGTTGATTCGAAAATAGGCAAAATTGAGAATAATAAAATGAATATGATTGCCGGTGTAATTAGCAGATACCCTAATCTTCGATCTAGGAATTCCCGTAGAGTTTTCAATGGATCACCTTCTCACTTTTTATACTTAGTACTTGTATTACCAAAGTCATTCTAATTGATTTTTCTGTATCTGAGAACAACAAGAGCTTTAGCGGCAAATCGGCCACTAAAGCTCCCTTGTAACCTCAGTGTCTTTACTATATTTCTTTTATTTCATTTCATTTTATGTTTTACTCTTCAAGTGCAGTGGTGATTTGTGTTACCGCATCTTCAAGTTCACCATTTGCTGACAAGAATTCATGTGCTTTTACTTGAATTGTATCTGTAACTTCTGCATAGTTAGCAGCTACTGGACGTGCAATTGTAGTTGATAGGGCTTTTTGGAAAGCTGGATCTGTTAATAGAGCGTTTGAAGAAAGAACTTCTTCATCTTTTAATAGATCATTAAATCCAGGTAAGTAACTTCCTACAGTGGCGTTGATTTTTTGACCTTCTGGGCCCGCAATAAACTTAAGGAACTCAACAGCACCTTCTTGGTTTGCTGAGTTTGCATTCATACCCAGAATCCATCCACCAACCGTACCACCATTAGGTAGCGGAGCGTAAGCAACTTGTTCGCTACCAACAGGATAATCACCACTTGCAGCCATACCATTCATGTAAGGCCAGTTACGCGCAAATACTGTTTCTCCATTTAGGAAAGCACTGTGTGTTTCGCCTTCAGTGTATGTTAGAATGTCTTTTGGCGTTGCATCAGAATCTGCAAATGCCTTCATAATTTCAAGACCACCTTGAACATCCGCCCAGTTGTTACTGAACTCGTTGATGTTACATGTTAAACCTTCATATTGCTTTGATTGGTATACATGACCGTACTTTGTTCCACCTTCACCAGCATACTTTTCAGCCATTGCTAGTAAGTCATTCCATGAGTACGAACCTGATTCTAGAACTGCTGCATCTTCAGCTGATACAATATCTGTTCTGTAGTAAAGGAAACCCAGGTCAGAGAAGTATGGTAGAACGTAGTTCTTACCTTTGTACTTACCTGATGCCATAGAACCAGCGTTAAAGTCAGTCACTTTCCAACCAGCATCTCTAATAATGCTATCGATTGGTTGCAGGTAACCTGCTGCTGCAAATTCGCCTGCCCAAACAACATCCATTGAAATAATGTCGTACTCAGCAGACTTACTCGATAATGAGTTCATTAACTGGTCATGCATGTTACCAGAATCATTAGTCATTACAACCGCTTCTACTTCATACATGTCATTTTTAGCGTTGAATGCTTTTACAATTTCGTTGAGTGCTTCGGTTGAATCTGCCTGAACAGCAAATTTAACTAATTGTTTTTCTGCTGGTGCTTCCGTTTCAGCTGGTGCTTCTGTAGCTGTCTCAGCCGGAGCTTCTGTAACTGTTTCAGTTGGTGCTTCTGTGTTTGATCCACACCCTGTTAGAACCACTGTCATCATCATGACTAATGCGAGTAACATCGCAAATGTTTTCTTCATTGTTGTTTCCCCCTTGTATGGTATACCTCGTCCAAGCTGTTTGTTATCAACTTGGCTTAATGACAATAACATTATAAAACTTGATTTTTCATCATATATATAATATTTTAATGTTAGTTATACAATTTTAAACCTTTTTAGGAAAACGATTTTTCCTACACTATATATATTACACTTTTTTCCTGAGATTAAAACCATAGGAGTTTATCATGCCTTCAAGACACATACATTTAAAAATGGAAAATCTGAATAACTTTTATAAACATCCCTCATACTATTTAGAACGTAAACTTCTCAGTGCTATGAAAAGATGTAGTGACGAAGATGTAGTAGATATACTCAATGCTATTAACTCACTTGAACGTGCAAAATTAGCAGATACCCCACTCAGGTCAACTAAGAACTCATTGATCGGTTCTTGTACATTATTTGCTAGGGCAGCCATTGAGGCAAACGTCAGCCCTGAAGAGGCTTACTCCTTAAGTGATGTATTCATATATGAAATTGAAAAGGTCAAAGACATTCAGAGCCTCACAAAACTGGAGTATGACATGGCTCAAGAGTTTGTTGACCTTATCCGAAAAGAAAGAACTAAAATGTATCCCCTTCCTGTAGCTAGAGCCATTCAATTTATTCATGAAAATATAGCTGAAGATATTTCCCTAATAAATGTAGCTACACATATCTCAACTTCTAAAGAATATTTGTCTACCACCTTTAAAAAAGAGGTTGGCTATGGTGTTGTTGAATACATCCAGGCCCATAAAGTTGAGGAGTCAAAGTACTTTCTTGAGCTTACCCACATGACTGTCGGAGACATTGCCAACATGTTCAGCTTCTGTAACGCGGGCTATTACTCAAAAGTTTTTAAAAAATTTGAAGGTAAATCTCCTATACAATACCGCAGGTATAAAAACACATAAGTCCATCTCATCATAAGTAATGAGATACACAATATTTGAGAATATACATTCAATCATCTACAAAAAAAGCGCCAATCGATTGTTCGATTGGCGCTTCATTGTACGCATTCACTAAAAACACTTTGTAATCAGTCATACAATGTCCAGTTTTTTGAGTTCGTCTTTGAAACATTTAGTTAAAAAGATTTAATCTAAATATTTATTTTTTTTCTTTAACCTATAAGTAGAAAATATGCCCACATGGTTCCTAAAAACACCAGGATCATACTGTTTGCAGTTTGGAAACCTTGTCTTTTATGTCCCACTTTTGGATGTTTTTTAATAAATGGCATAAGCACATGTTCAAAGAGGACGGTTGCAATCGCAAAAAGCCCTGCAAACTCTAAGGCACCTTTTAAAAGGGCGTCCATAGTTAGGTGAACTTCAGTCCATGGACCATCAAAAAAGATCAGTTCGATTGGGTAGGTTAACATCATAATAATTGCCATGGTAACAACTGTGTTCTTCTTCCATTTATCAATGGGCACATTCACTTGACGTTCTGTGAATCCCGTGAAAATCTGAGAGAACTTCATAAAGGACAGTATAGTCCCTAGGTTAACTAACAAAATGATGTAATATCCCGCTTGACCAATAAAACTCTCTTCAATCAGTATTTTACTTAAACTCCCGTCAAATAGGGGGGCTCCTGTAATCCCTAAAACCCCTGCTAAAAGACTTAATCCAATGACAGGCTGGTTTTTCATAACCCCTCTGATTTGGGTAATATCTCGTGTGCCATATAAATAAATCAGCACACCCGAACCGAGGAATAGCAGACTTTTAAATAAGAAGTGGTTTACGTCGTGTAATAAACTCCCCACAAAGCCTTCATATTTACCTGAAGCAAGTCCCATAATAATGAGTCCCATTTGAGAAACTGTATGATAAGCGAGGATAAGTTTAATATCCTTTTGAAGCATTGCCATTAAAACACCGAAAATGGCTGTAACAATGCCTAGTGTTAAAACTAAATTGATAAAACCATTCAGGTCAAAAATATCCATAAACCGCATCAGACCGTAAATTCCAAGCTTTACAAGTAGCCCTGAAAGCAAGGCTGACATTTGGGTAGGTGCAGAACCATGGGCTAAAGGCAACCAACTGCTTACTGGGAACATGGCAGTTTTAACTGCAAAAGCTGTTAAAAAACACCCTAATGCTGCACACTGTACAGGGTCAAGGGGCCCTGAACCAATGGCTTCATGTATAAGACCCATGTCGAGCACACCAACAGAGTTGTACATGAGGATAACCCCCATGAGATAAATGGTCATCCCTACTGAGTTAACCAGTAAATAATAGAGTCCAGCTTTTACCGAAATCCCTTCTTTTTCATATGTAATAAGAATGCCGGCAAGGATTGTAATTAACTCTAAAAGAATGAATAGAGTGAATATATCGGCAGCCTGGAACACAGCCATCATGGACCCTTCTAAAAAGAGTATAAAGAAGAGATATTTGTGATCGTCTCTGTGGTTGGTCCAGTCATATGATATTGAGTATGAAATACCAATGGTTGTCATGATCATAAATATGATGCTCTTTTGATCTAACCTAAAAGGGATTCCTACCCCTCTTTCCCACCCACCTAATACAAAGGTTGGCTCACCATTATTAAACAGATGTATGGCCAGATAGGCAGTCATTATCATGAGAATAGGTTGAATAACAAGTGCTAGACGGTTCACCATGCGTTTATCAATCAGATAGATCATTACCGCCAACACCATTGGTATGAAAATTAGACTTAATGCTATATTTATCATCGTATCGCTTCCTTCATTTCTAAGATTTCATGCCAATCAAGGGTACCATAGTAGTGAAAAATCTTTACTGTTAACATTAAACTCAGTGCAGTGATAGATGCACCAATAACAATAGCAGTGATCATAAGGGCCTGTGGCAGTGGATCTACCGGAGGTAAATGTTCTATACCAACAATGGGAATACCACTTCCTGAATTCATAGCCAAGTTAATAAAAAGTAGAATCAGTGACGTTTGTACAACATTCAAACTGATTATTGATTTAATTATATTGCTGCTTCTAATAAGGCCATAAAAACCCACTAGAAATATTAAGAAGGACATGCCTGTTTTTAACATTATATATCGCCCTCCTCTAAAAACATGATGATGATTGCACCAATACCAAATGACACTTTCATACCAATAATGGCATTGAGTGCTACCAAATAAAAAACATGATTTGTGTTTATGCTATCGAAGCGACTTAAAAAAGCCACAACCACTAACAATAGAAATAGAACCTTTTCAATCCTAATAATAACTCCTGTATTAAGTCGATTCACTTCCCCAATAAAGTAAAGCAAAATAAAGGACGAAGCTAACACAACACCACCTTGAAACCCACCACCCGGTGATAAATCTCCATTTAAGACGATAAATACACCGAACATCAAAACAAATGGCAGAAGAAAACGACTGATTATTCGAAGTAAAGTATATGTTCCAGTCATCTATCTCACCTCTTCATCCTTCTTACTCATAAAGAGAATCCCAGCTGTTACTATAAATAAAATGCCCGCTTCAAGAAGGGAGTCAAAAAGCCTATAGTCTAGGTAAATACCTGTAACCATATTCTTTGATCCAACTTCACTGTAGGTATTGGCACTAAAATAATCATAACTCACACTGCTTGACTCACTTAGAAATGGAAGGATTTTAACCATAAACAATCCTCCTATCATTGTGAGAAGCACCACTGCTAATATGGATTTATAGCTCTCCTTCATTGTCTGTCACCCTTTTCCACTGAATATGTCCGTCTTCATGAAGTCGTTGCTCTAAATTAGTAATCATAATATTTGAAGCGTTACCACGGACTTCAATACAGTCCGCTTCTGGATGGAAAATACAAATCAAATCTGTATTCCCTGGTCTAAATGCACCGTGTACTGTTGTACTGTATTTGGTTGGTCTATTAATTAAGTTTAGGTCTAGCCCATAATCTAGGCAAAACCTATCTAGAACAATATAAAACCTCATAATGGTTTCATATTCTAAGGACCCGTGCTCACCAATGTCTCCATCAAAAAATACCACTGTAAAGACTTTTTGCTTCCCTATGGTAATCAAGTAAATAAGGGGTACAAAGGCGCACCCAATAGCAACTTCAGCCAGTGCAATATCTGGTGCCTTCATAACAAAGTAAGCTGCTGCTGCGGCAAATGAAAACACTGAAAAATACATAATTAAATATAAGTTGTTTTCCGTTCGAATAATTGCAATAGCTAAGACCAATATAAATCCAAATAAGACGATATCAAGCATCTGAACCTCCCCTCTTCTTCAAAGGAAGATCTAATATAAATCGATCTGGCTTAATACCATTTCGTAGGGCTGAGTTCGCAATAATTTGATTGGTAACAGGATTTGTGAACATATAAAAGACCAGTATAACAGCTAGTTTTATTGTCATAACCGACCAGCCTGTTTTTATCATTAAAGCTAAAAACAAAGTTATAACCGTAACTGAATCAATTTTTGAGCTAGATAAAATGCGGGTGTATATTCCTTTTAAACGGAAGAGTCCGAAAATACCAAACAACATAAAAAACCAAGTTAAAATCAAAAATCCATTAGAGATCATTTAAGTCGACCCCCTCTTAATAAAAATCTAGATAAGAGTGTCATAGCAATAAACCCAACAATACTGTATGTGATGCTGATATCAAGTACTTCTGTTGAGTCAATCAAAATTGCATAGACTGTAATTAACAGTACAATTTTAATAACAATTAAGTTTAAACCAATTAATCTTTCCCAGATGGAATCCCCAGTTAACATATAGTATAAAAGGATTGCAATGGAGATTAAGATGAATAGAATTGTAGTTTCTAGCATTTAAAGATCACCACCTATAAAGGGTCTCTGAAAGCGTTTCAGGACCACATGTCTAATTTCGTCAACTTCTTCGTCTGTGTCGGCAAATCCTAAAATAGTTAAAGTTTGGTCATGTACTTGCATAGTAAGTGTCCCTGGTGTCAAAGTAATGGCATTGGCAATAAGGGCAATTACAAACTCATCTTGTACATCAAGTTCCAGTTCGAAAATAACGGATCGATCTTCCCCAGCTAATACACGTTGGATGTGATGATAAGCAGCTAGGAATATTTCAAGTAGAACAATCCCGAAAAACCACAGAATGTGGTAGTGATATCGAATAATTACATGTTTTGACTCATAACGACGTAAAACTAGTTCTGAAATCCCAAGAACAAATACAGCAGAAAAGAGACCTGTCACAAGGGTTCGTATTGTGTACTCACCACTCAGGACGAGCCAGAAGAGCATCAATGTAAATAGTTTTAATATCTGGTTCACCCATTTTTTTGTCATAATATCCTCCGAAGACTAGCCTATTTTTTCATTGTTACCCGTTTGCCATACCCATGAAGCATAAACCTACACAAAAAAGATACCATATTGTATTGTAAACAACTAGGTATCTTTCCATAAATCTTATAAATTTTCAGACACAAATGTTTTATGAATATGATCCGCACCGCTTAAAAACAGCATTGGACCATAATACATTTCAAACTGCAGAACATCTCCAACATCATGACTTGATATATCCGGTAAGGATACTATCAAATGGTCTGAACTACACCCGATCAGTTCTATCTCTTTATTAACTGGCACAAGCTGGTCCATCATGGCAAAATCCTGTCGACCCAGCGCTACTATTGCGCGGTTTTGCCAGCCCCTATCTTCATAAATGGGTGTATTACCAAATGCATCAATGAATATCTCACCAATTGGATGACTGGGTTTACGTTTAAGCTCTACTATTTCTGCTTCAACCACGACCGTGTCTTGATGTGTACCTGGGAGTGGTACATTCCATAAGTCGGGTAAGTCTTTTGCAAGTAAAATGGATTCACCTAGTCTTAAATGGTTTATGCCTTGTGGCACACATCCATCTAATATAAGGGGGAGGGTAGATGAAGCACCGCCCGATACAATTTCTAACTTGCGGTTTATTTTAGACTCAATTGTTTGTGCAAGTACAACAAGCTCGTTTAAGTTTTTGCAGGTTGGTTTTATAGAACCATAACACCCTAAATTCGTGCCTAGACCTGCTAATACAACACCTTGCATGGCCTCAATTTTCAAAGCTGTCTCTACCAATACGGTCTGATCAATGAATCCTTCTCTTAGGTCACCTAAATCACACATTAAAACGACTTTATGTTTTCTGCCTATTTTAATACACATAGAATTAATGGCTTCAATGGTTTTTAATTCAGAGTTTAAACTAATGTCAGTATGCTGAACCAATTCCTCGATTTCTGATAACATGGGAATTCGTGTTAAAAGGAGCGGGACTTTTATGCCCGACTCTTTTAATCTTTTTAAGTTGCCAATTCGTGCGTCACCAATTTGCTCAACACCGCCCTGTATCATAGCATTAGCAACTTTTGGTTCACTGTGAACACCTTTTACAACACCGCAAACTTTTATATGACTTTTTCTACAATAGCCTGTAATCTGTTTAGCATTCTCTTTTATATGGTCAAGTCTAATTATTAAATTTGGATAAGTCATGATGGTCGCCCCCGTTTCTCTTATGTAAGATTATACGGGTTGAGTGAATAAATACACCATCCATAACGTCCTTTTACACACCAACCATAAAACCAACCGTATTACAGACGAACATACCAACCATAAACTCAAAGCTTGTGTGAAAGCTATATCATCATGTTTTACTTTGGTTTTCAATTTGCGCTTTAATAACTTCACTTAATTTTCTTATGCCCTCATGAATTCGGTCTTCCGATTCACTTGAATAAGAAATTCTAATCGCTGTTTTATCTTCAGTCCCATATACATGACCAGGATAAATTAAAACACCTGCATCCACTGCATTTTGAAAGACTAGGTCTTCTGAGAGATTTTCATATAGTTCAATCCAAATATAGAAGCCCCCTTTGGGAATCTCCCAACGTCCGAGTCCAGTCATATATAGGTTTAATGCATTTAAAGCAGCATTTCTTCGACTTTTAAGTTTCATCCTTATTTTATCTAAAGCGGGTTCACGATTTGGAGATTTAAACCACAACTCAGTTACAATTTGTGACAATGTACTTGCTCCATAATCGACTTGCATTTTAATATCACTGAGGCGGTCGATCACACCTTTTGGACCTACAATCCACCCAATGCGAAGCCCAGGACTTAGGTTTTTAGAAACACTGCCAATATATAAAACTTGCCCTTTAGATTCCAGACTCTTAAGTGGAGGGGGTGGCGGTGTATCGAACCATAGTTCTCTGTAGACATCGTCTTCTAAAATGGGAATATTCAGTTCTTCACAGACTTTTAGGGTTTCAATACGTCTGGCTTCTCCCATTAACCTCCCTGTTGGATTTTGAAAGTTAGGTATGGTATATAAAACTGAATGATGGTTTCTTGGTCTGGCTTTATATAAAGCTTGTGGCAAAAGTCCATTTTCGTCACACTCAATCCCCCGTCTTCTCATGTCTAAAGACTTTAAGATATTTAGAGAATACAGGTAGGAGGGTTTTTCTATGAGAGCTGTTGACCCCCTTTGTAATAAACCAAGAGCAATGAGCTGAATGGCTTGTAGTGCACCACTTACTATGAGAATTTCAGATGGATTCGTATCAATACCGATCTTAACTAAGTACTCACACAATACTTCACGTAGGGATAATAAACCTTTCGGTTCTGTATAGTCAAGGGCTACAGCTTCTTCAGAGGCTTGTCTGATCAAATCTCTTAACCCTGTTATTTCATAACTTTCTGGCATGGAAGCTCCAGAACTTAAACGGATGATGTTTTGGTCAAAATCAAGGTCATTTATCTTTTGAATAATAGCACGATTGGGGTAATACATGCTGTCTTCTACATAGTGGCCCCAATCGAATGAACCAAAATCAGGCACTTCAGCAACTTTTGTCCCACCTTTACCTTTTGTAATGACCAGTCCAAGGGCTTTTAACTCATCCATTGCTAGGCTAATGGTCGATCTATTTACCCTAAATGTTTCTGCCAATTGTCTTTGAGAAGGAAATCTAGAATCCTTTAAGTAACGCCCTGAGCGAATGCCTTCTTCAAAATGACTTACTATTTGTCGAAATAGTGGTATATGACTTTTTTTATCTGGTAACCATTCTATTAACATATTCTCCCCCTCAACATACTCTAAATTAAAAATATCATGGACCATAACAAGTCCACAAGAAGATAATCGAATATATTATAAGAGAATTGGGTAACAAACGACTGGAATCATTTGATATAACAAGTATACAGATATAGATTTTAACACCGAGAGGAGATAGACAATGAAACATACACTGACGACTACATGGATGGCAGATATGGCCTTTGAAACGGATTTAGATGGACATAAAATAGTGGTTGATGCAAGTCCAGAGTTTGGTGGCAAAGATCGAGGACCCCTTCCTAAACCTTTACTATTAAATGCACTTACAGGGTGTACAGCAATGGATGTTGTATCCGTTCTAAACAAGATGCAAGTGCCATTTACTGGATTTAAAATTGATATTGAAGGGACTTTAGCTGAAGAACATCCTAAAGTGTACACGGCCGTACACCTTGTTTACAGCTTTGAAGGCAAAGATTTACCAATGGCAAAACTTGAAAAAGCAGTAAAGTTATCAAATGAACGTTACTGTGGTGTTATTGCCATGGTTAGCCAAGTCGCTGATCTTACTTATGAAATTAAGGTGAATGAGTAAGTAGCAGTGGCAGATACAGGCCATATCAAGTAAAAACGCTTTCGCAGTCCAAACACATTCTAAGTTGTACATGTAAGTAAACCCCCAACTTCAAGTAAGAAGTTAGGGGTTTTAATTTCTAACAATGCATGTTCACATACATATCTACACAATGAGTTAACTCAATAGGTCACAAAATCGATTAATCTTCAAATCCATACATTTCTTCAAAACTTCTAAAATACTCGTACACTTTAGGTGCTCTACGTTTAAGATCATTGTGTGTTGTCTCATTGAGATAATACATTGTAAAAGCTTCTGCAAAGAATTCCTCGTCATATTCATAATATGCACCTTGGAACAGGTTACTTTCTAGGTCTGTTAAGTCAGCAAAGGTTTGGCTTGATGAATGTTTATCGTACATTTCAAACACAACAAAGTCTACTTGATGCCCAATTTCGTGTAGTTCTAAGTTGTGTGATCCATGGTGTTCACCAGGGTCGCTATAGCCTATACGTGCAACGATTAACTGTCCACCAGCTCCAGGAACGTCGTCCCATGTTCGACCGGTTTCTTCCCATCCTCTTGGTACAACCCCTTTTAAATGTTCATATTCTGGTTCTTCAGTCATTGGGTTATTGATCAGACGTATGCGAGTACCATCGTTAATCATCACTTCAATATAGTTTTCAGGAATTTGTCTGATTCTCGACATCATTTCATCAGCTTCATCTAAGTCATAACTATCATCCGGAAGCTCAACAAAGAGTTTTAACAAGGTATCCATTTCATCATTGCCAACAAGGCCTGTTTTTTCAGCACTGACTCTGTCTATAGCTTCACTAAAGACCAGTTGTTCAATGAGTGTTACGCGTTTGTCTTTCACCGGTTGCCTTAGAACGCGTTCTGATAACATGGCAAGATGGTCACGTAAAAAAGGCTCTGTATCTAAAACAACTTTTTCTTCTAATGTAATAATGCCTAACTCTTGTGCTTTATCTAACGAGGACGCCCATGTAAAATCGCCCATATCCGGGTCATACTCAAGGGCTTTAAGGAGTAAAGTCATGTATGACCTAGCCTGCATTAAATTGTTAGATCCAAACTCACTGGAGCTGATACCTGTGGACAAACCCTCCCAGTAGGCATAGTTTACCCAGTTGGCTCCCCAATCAGGCACATCAGCAAATGGCTTGTCATAATCACTGTAAGATGCAATCGCATCTTCTTGACCTAAGAGTTTTACAAGTATAATCAGTCCTTCAAGACGGGTGGGGCCTCTATCAAGTTCAAGACCCTTCTCAGAACCACTCAGAACACCTAACTCGTATAGTTTTATAGCCGAATTCCCATAGTCAGGTGCACTGGCAAACGTGACTCCAAATGTACTAAAGACAAGGGCTAAGATTAAGACTAAAACCGTGATTTTACGCACTTTCTTTGTATTTTTAAAACAAGCCTGTAAAGTATCCATAGAATATTAACATGGTTTAAAGCAAAACCACATTCTCCTTTCGAGTATATATTTACCCGAAATCACTCCATTTTTAACGACAAGTCCTCTACTTTAATTCTAAATCTTTAGGTGTTCATATACTAAATTGTTCTTGAATAAACAAGATGTTTGACGGTTACTACTACATGCGTCATACATGTACAATAAAAACCCTCCCTAAAGAGCTATTTATAGTCAAGTAGGAAGGGGTCTATATTACATTTTGATGTACTGATCCCTATGTTGAATAGGTGTTTTTATTATTCGCCTTTAAATGACTTTTCAATCATTTCAAATAGGGGTGCAATTTGAACCAAGGTCGGGGCACCTTTCATCCAAACTTGTTGTTTTAATACTTCTAGAAGTTCGGCTTTTGTTGCGCCATGGTTAATGGCCTTACGCAACTCTAACTTTGCACGTGTGTCATTGTTGTCAAAAATCGCTGTACCTAAAGCAATCATATATCTATATTTTAGTGGTATTGCACCGTCTTCTCTCCAAATATCATGATGGTACTCTGAGATTAAGTTGCCAAACTCTTCACCGAATTTATCTGCTAACATTGCTCCAGGAGGCGTCCAACCGATTTCACTTTTAAATTGATCTTTATGTTCTTTTTTCATTTTTACTGCTCCTTCCAAGTTCTTAAGTATATAATCTCGTATAAAACGTTTTGTTTGATCTGTTGACACTACTATACCCAAGATTTCATAGAAATGTCGTAACTTCAGTTACGCATTGAGCAAATTTTTACATTTTTCTATCCCTACAGCTTCTATAAGCAAAGGAATACGTGGTCCAGAGTCTTGGCCTAAAATCAGATTATAAATATGTTTAAACAGTCGTTTTTGATTAGACCTTTTGATTTTAACATCCACGTCAAAACAAATATCATACACCCTGCGCATGACTTCCTCTGGTTTATAATCTGACCAATTCTGAACAATACTATTAAAGGCTTCAATCCACATCCGGTCATCGGAAATAAGAGTGTCGAAGTACTTTTTGTTTAGGTTTTCATTCACACAAATATTTTTTTCATGGTTATAAGTTTGAATCCAGTATTCAACACGATCAGCAATCTCTGATACTTCACTTAAACTGAAGTGTTCTCCTGACCTTTCGAACACTTGACGTAATAGTGTTTGGTCATAATTTATGAGTGGCAGCAAACCAGCCACCTGACTAAACTTAGGTATATTTCGCTTTGTTTCACTCTCACGTGTTTCCGCTAAAGACAGTGCATATGCAATATCATCATTTTCAAGTCTCCCCGACTCTAACTGAGACAAATGGCGTTCATACTCTGAAAAGTTTCTATTCACATCATTATCCAGTCCTATGTTAAAAGCTGCACTGGGCTGATATTTTGAGAACATAAACATGAGGACTTGTGGTGTATAAACTTTAAGTAAGTCACCAGGTGTTAATACATTCCCAGAAGAACTGGACATTTTACTGCCTCCCCCTTTAATACCAATGAACTCATAAGCAACATACTCAGGAGCGTGGAAAGCAAATATGTCATTAACAATTTTCTTAGAAACATTAAAACTACCCGTTTCAGATGAATGATCCCTTCCACCTGGTTCAAAAATAACATTTTCTTCTTGCCACCGCATAGGCCAATCGATCTTCCAATTCAATTTGATACACCTTGCCGATAAGACATCTAAGTGTGCATGATGACCGCATGAACACTTGTATTCAAGGCTACGTTCATCTTTTGTCGATGATAATATACGAGTGTTATCTCTCCCACAATCTTCGCAGTAAAGGCCTATTGGATAAAAGCTTTCTCTTTCGTCATCATTCGGAATTTGTGTTTTAAAGGCCATTAGTATGTCATATATTTCACGTCTATGTTGTAAGGCATATAGAATTTTTGAGTTGTATCTACCACTTCTATACTCTTTATTCTGATAAATGAACTCCACATCGATCTGCATTTCTTCTAAAGCAGATTCAAACTCAGATTGAAAATGTTCTGCATAAGAGCCATGACAGCCATAAGGGTCAGGTATATCTGAATATGGAAGTCCTATATACTGTTCAAATGATGGATCTATGTTCTTCGGAACTTTTCTAAACCTGTCGAAGTCATCCCATGAAAAAATAAAGCGGGTTTGTTTTCCTAGATCTTCTAGTGCGCGTACAACAAAATATGTTGTTATGATCTCTCGAAAATTCCCGATGTGAACAGACCCTGATGGGCTTATTCCCGAGGCGCATGTGTAAACCTCTTCATTAGGATATTTTCTTATAATTTCTCTTGCCATTTCTTCTGCCCAATGCATACAATTACATCCTTTCAAATCAAGTTGCTATTCTTTATGTTAACGATACGGTAAATTCAACAGCTCTGTCTTTTTCCTCATAGCTAGTATGACCCTGTCATAGGCAACACAAAGACCTAAAGTAAGTTTTGGTAGCCTTAACCCGTCTTTCATCACAATAAAAAAAGCTGTCGTCTCAAAAGTAGATTTCTTCTACTTTTGAGGACGACAGCTTATGAGCTACGTGGTACCACCTCAGTTTAATCATATGTCACCATATGATCCTTTTCGGGTACGGCAAAAGCTTATACCCTATCTCTATAACGGGAGAACCCGTCGCAGCATCAATCTGTCTAATACAGAAATCCGTGCGAAGCTCTGAGGCTTTTTTCGTTATGGTTTTACATACACCTTCTCAGTAACCGGTGCTCCCTGAAATGTTCCATCATAACTACTCTTCTCGTCATTGCTGTTCAACTTATTTTGTTGATTTGTATTCTAAATCAAAGTCGAATGGACTGTCAAGCTTTTTTTATACTTGTTTGCTGTGTCTAAGCTTACGCGCCATTCTAAAGGATATCATTTTTCTGCTTTTTTCATCGTACAATTCTAAGAATGCAAGTTTGAAACTTTCAAAGAACTTTATTTTTTTCTCATCCAGGAGTTCATGTACATCGGCATAACACGCTTTTAAGTTATAGTTTGGTATTCTGGAATTTAAATGATGAATATTATGATATCCAATGTATCCTGAGAACCATTCAAATACTAAAGGCAACTTGTAATATGAACTGCCTTGTAAAGCTGCTTTTACAATATCCCACTCAGAATCAGTTGACCAATAAACTTCCTCAAACTGATGTTGAACAAAGAATAGCCAAACCCCCATAATACTTGCAAAATATAGTATTGGTACTTGTATTGCCAAGTAATATTTAAGGCCTAAAGTAAGCCATGTAACCACAAATATTGTAATAACACCTGCATTTGTTACAAGGTAACTTATATGATCTTTTCGTCGAGCACCTGTTGATGGGATTCTATTTAATACAGCAAAAAGTGCAAATGGTGCCACTAAGAATAAAAATAAAGGATTTCTATATATGCGGTACCATAACTTCTTAGGTATAGAACTCGCTTCATATTCGCTTACTGTCATTGTCCATATGTCACCAACACCACGTCGATCAAGATTACCAACAGTACCATGATGGATACTGTGTTCTAGTTGCCATGTGTAATAAGGAGTGAAAGATAATATGCCAAACACATGCCCCCATATGGCATTTGCTGTATTTGATTTAAAGAATGACTGATGGGTGCAATCGTGGAATAAAATGAATATTCGCACCATAAATCCACTGGCAATAAAGCCAAGTCCAAGTGTGACAATGTAAGGCAATTTATAATACATGGTTAAATACATTAAACCGAGTAATCCCAAATATGGAAGTACTGAGTTTAATATTTGAAAGGTGGATTTTCTCACCGTCGGCTGGGCATATTTTTTAAGCTTTTTGTTCCAATCTGATTTGTTCAAGCCGTTCATCTCCTTTGAATGATAGTGTTATAAACAGAGTCAGTGCTGTATTTATAATCAGGTTTTAGTAGTTGATAACAATTATCATCTAAATCATACATCTTTTTAGTGTACTTTACAAGGATTAATATTTATTTATCTATTTTTTACTTACCCTGAAGATGCATTAAAGATCTTAAGATTTGTTGAATATTTGAGCAGGATTCAGACATATTGTAGTGTGTCTCAGGCTCTGTAAATCGACTCTAAAGTCAGAACATATCCCATTCACATCTTATGATGACCTGAACTTAAACAAAAAAAACGCCCTTATTTGGGCGTTTAATTAAAATAATTTTTATTGATTTAAACATTAATAAAGCATAAAAAGCTAGATAAATAGCGCATATAGGCCACATACAATTAAATAAACAACAAAGTCGTATCCGTGGTTTATTAAACCTAATTTGATTGAATCCCCTTCAAAGCCCCAACGTTTAACGATTGTAGGACTATGGGTACCAATCCAGAGTACAAGGGCAAATATAAGTGCGTCAGCTATTGAACCTAAACCAATATTAACTACCAGTAAACCTAATACATAACTTGTTAACACTGCTGTTAACATGGTCAAGCCATAAACTTTTCCCATATCATCTTGGGAGCCTTCAATTTGCTCAGACGTGATTTTTGCTTCTTTCATCCAAACTTTTGCGAATAGCACATTAGAATACCATAGAGCGCCTAGTCCCATATTTAGCAAGGCACCAATAACAAGTGGGATAATTGGAACACTAAAATTCATAGTATCACCTCACCACTTACATACCCATGATTTGTAATCTTATGCATCAACCGCCTTAATATCCACTAAATTAATCCCTTTTAATTCAGTGTCGATAAGTGCATATTTTTTTAAGCTTGGACTGAGTTTAATAGATTCTATAACATCGAGTGTTGCTTGATCATATTTTTCAAGGCCAACCAACATAATCCCCCTATTGTAGAATAAAACACTTACGTCTGGATTATGTAATATGGCACTTGTTAGGACTTCATAAGCCTTTTTGTAGTCTCCATTTTCTTTGAATAGCACAGCCATATTTAAATAACTATACGCATAGGTTTGGCGACTTAAAACTGACTTTTCATAATAGGAAATAGCTTGATCAATTTGACCTTTTTTCTTCATTAAGACGCCCATATTAAACAAAGACAAATAGTGGTCTTCCTCAATTTCTAGAGCTTTTAAAGTATATTCTAGAGCTTCTGCATCACGATTTCTGCTTTCAAGAAACGAACCGTAATGGTTATAACATAGAACTTCATCAGGAGCGTGCTGGATTGCTTTTTTTATATGATTTTCGGCCAAGTCATCCATTTTTTTCTCATCATAAATATCAGCTAAATACAGGTGGGCCAGATGATAGCCTGGGTCCCATTCAATTGCTTTTTTATAGTTTAGGATCGCCTTATCTATTTCACCCAAATCTTCATGGATAATAGCCTTGCCATAATAAGCACCTGCTTCACTTTCTTCTATTTCAATAATTTCATCGTAATACCGCAGGGCTTCTTGTGGATTGATGTATTCATGTTGGAACATGGCAATGTCATAAAGTAAGTCTACATTGTTTTGCTCTTTTTTATATATGCGATCATAAATTGCAGCAGCTTTTATAAAGTTACCTTCCTCAATGAGCTGATGAACCAACAACTTATAGTTATAAATTTCATTGTCTTTACTCACAGTGTCACCTTCTATTTCTTTCGCGCAACAAAAACATCTCTGTTCACTGCTTGTTCAACCCAGTGTTCAAAGTTTCCGTAAACGCCTTCGGTTAGGACATCATAACCCGCATTTTCAAATGCCTCTTGTAACTTTACCTTATCGAGCGTATAAGCATTATAAGAAATTACAACCGTACCACCTTTTTTTAGAACCTTCTTCCAAGCATGGCTAGCATCTGACAAAAGCTGAAGCATATCAATCGGTTTTGATTTTGAAGCACCTTGATGCTGTACCCCATAAGGAACATCCGTTACTATTACATGAAATGAATCCTTTTTATAAAAGTCGTTTGCAAATAGTGTGTTGCCATTTGCAAACTGTATACGCCTACGGTCTTTTGCTTTATAATTTTCAATTGTGTTTGCAGTTTCAATTGTATATTTCATACCTTTGCCATCTTTAGTATGGATGGTTTGGTGTGCTGAATCATGTTTGTACTTGTGGAATTTTAGGTATCGTTTTAAAAACTTGTCGATTTCTTGACACTCAGCCTTTTTAATTTCAACCCCAGAAACATTATGGCCTCTAATCAATCCTTCATAAAGGGTTGTTCCACGCCCACACATAGGGTCTAGGATGTTAAGTGGGCCTTCAAAGCTTTTGGCAAATTTACTTGAAAATATACCAACATTAATCATCATACCTGTAAAATCTTCATTGGTTTTACCAGAATATTTTAAGATGCTTGATATGTCTTTCTTAAAGTAAGTAGACTTGCCTTCATTCATTGGAATCATAGCACCATTTTCAAATCTAAAGAGCACAAATCCAGCAGACAGTCTATGAACTGCTTCTAAATGGGTCCCTGTCAACGTTTCTGTTTCAAAGGTTAGTAACTCAACGCCACCAATGATCTCATATTTTACATTTTCGAAAGGCATGTCTAGTGCCTCTGCAGTGATGTTAAACTCGTTCACCAATAACTCACTTGTTGAATCAAAGTATCGTTTATTTTGATGTGGGTATCTTAATATTCCATATTTCATTATTTTCTCTCCGTTTATAGTAGGATTTGGGTCTACTCTTTTTTATCAAAGGTATTATATCAGATTCCTTTTATGGAGTCGACAAGAATGATATTCAGACAATTCAGTCATACCAGTAGCTCTGGTATCTCTTCTAGTTCCAAGGCTATCTTACATAATTAAACATGACTTTTGTAGACTTTACATGAACAATCATAAGATCCAATTATAGTTTTAGCGTGATTTTTGTAGCACTTCCCTACTTTTCAGACACAAAAATAGCTGATATATTATTCAAAGTGCGCAAATTCAATTAAGAATGATCCCTATTTAAATCACATCCTTTAAGAAAACGTTTCGCTGACTTAATCGTCCGTCCACATTAAAACATCGAAACCTTTTAAAAGATCTGTTTTAAATAGGAAATGTAGAAAGGGAATTTGTCGTGGAAAAACTTATTAGCTTTTTAGGCATTTTTGTAATGATCCTAATCGCATACCTTATGTCGGAAGATAAAAAGAATGTAGATTGGAAGCTGGTTATTACAGGTGTCGTAATCCAGATTATTTTTGGTTTCTTATTCTTGAAATGGGAGCCAGGCCAACAGGGTTTTGAAAAACTTAGCCAAGGTGTTACACAACTTCTTGGATACGCAAATGAAGGTACAAAATTCTTGTTCGGTGGTCTGGTTGGTAACGATAGTTTAGGCTTTGTATTTGCCCTTAACATTCTACCAACAATTATTTTCTTCTCTTCATTAATGGCTGTTCTTTACTATACAGGTATTATGGAGATTATTATCAAGGGTCTTGCAGTTGTTATGACAAAACTTCTTGGTACGAGTGGTGCAGAATCACTTTCTGCTGCTGCAAACATCTTTGTAGGTCAAACAGAAGCACCTTTAGTTATTAAACCTTATATCTCTAAGATGACACGTTCAGAGCTTCTTACAGTTATGACAGGTGGTATGGCTACAGTTTCAGGTGGTGTAATGGCTGGTTATGTATTAATGGGAGCAGATCCTGCTCACCTTATTGCTGCCTCTATTATGTCTGCACCTGCAAGTTTGATTATAGCAAAGATTATGCTTCCGGAAACGGAACAACCTTTAACAAAAGGAAAAGTTGAAGTTGAAATGGAAAACATCGATGCAAACATGATCGACGCCGCATCACGTGGTGCAGGTGAAGGTATGGCAATGGCTATGAACGTAGGTGCCATGTTAATTGCATTTATCGCACTTATAGCTCTTGTAAACGCTGTATTCGGATGGGCTGGCGGTATGTTTGGCTATCCTGATTTTTCATTAAACACAATTCTAAGTCTAATATTTGCACCCCTTGCATGGGTAATGGGCGTTCCAAGCTCAGACTTAAGCATTGCTGCTGACATATTAGGTCAAAAGGTTGTAATCAACGAATTTATCGCTTACGCAAGCCTTGGTGAGGTTATTAAGTCTGGTATTGCATCTGAAAGAACCATTGTAATTCTAACGTATGCACTTTGTGGATTTGCTAACTTCAGTTCAATCGGTATCCAAGTTGGTGGTATTGGTTCACTTGCACCAAATAAGCGACATGAAATTGCAAAGCTTGGCATGCGCTCCATGATTGGTGGCTGTCTTGCTGCATTTATGACTGCGACAATTGCTGGTATTCTAATCTAAGAATGCTTTACTAACACAATCTGCGCACTATTGTGTTACTGCAATATCGTAAAAAAAGAAAAATCCGTTCACTACATCTTCCCGGGACTGTAGTGAACGGATTTTGTGTTTATACCCTAAATATAATGGGTTCTTCCAATAGGTCTAAATGGCCCTCTTTAACATGTACAGACCCACCTGAAATCAAATTCTTATAGTCTCCATCTTTTAATTCTGGCATCTTTACATACCCATGATCGGATACATGAAGGTTCACAGAACCGACTTTTTGACCAACGTTGAAAATGCCATATAAGACTTCATTTTTATCTACATAAGTTGCTAAAATCACATCGTGTTTTGGGATTTTATGAATCTTATAACGCCCAATTGCAAACATTGGATCTTTTTTAATTTGACTCAACCTTTTTATTAATTTTTCATATGCCTCGTGTCCTTGATTCCAGCGGACTGGGTCTTTATCAAATAGGGATGGTGTATTGGTGTCACATGCTTCTTGACCCGCATAAAGGAGTGTTGACCCTTTCTCAAAGAAAGAAAAGGCTGTCCAGTTGTTAAGTTGTTTGGTGTTAGGGATCATTTTCTTAGCTCTTGGATTGTCATGATTTTCTAAAAATCTAGCTTTAACATAGTTCTCAGGATAGAGGGTTTCTTGCATACGTTTTTTCTCAAGTAAGGCCTCTAAACAATTGTCTCCTTGTAAGTACCCCATAAACTCAGAATGTGTATCATAGTCATAACATATATCAAAGGCATCAAAGGTTTGTGCGTCAGATGCTAGATAGACTCCGTGGTTTCTCGCATACTCAGCAAAATGACTGTGGACGGTTTCAGCCAACCACACTACTTGAGGGTTTACCGCTTCCACTTGTTCACGTGCTGTCTTCCAAAATTCCATAGGAACCAGAGGGGCAACATCACACCTGAACCCGTCCACCCCCAGTTTAACCCACTTGACTAAAGCTTTTATTTGTTGTGTCCATAAGGCTTTGTTTGAGTAATCTAAGTCTATGATATCTGACCAATCTGCAATCTTGTTTCCAAAATGACCTGTTTGGGTTTTGTAAAAATAGTCAGGATTTTCTTCTTTATACACAGAGTCATGAGATGTATGATTGTAAACCACATCTATCATAACTTTTAAGCCAAGGCCATGAGCTGTTTCGATTAGGTTTATAAAATCAGCCTCTGTTCCATACTCAGGGTTTACTCCTGTGAAATCTCGAATTGAATAAGGACAACCTAGGTCTCCTTTTTTATTTTTTGTACCAATAGGATGGATGGGTAATAGCCACAGTATGTCTACACCTAATCCCGCTATGCGCTTTAGATCTTTGGTTACCCCCTCAAAGTTTCCATCTTCAGAATGGTTTCTTACGTAGACAGAGTATATAACCTTATTTTTAAGTGTGCTTTGGGTGTTTTTAGCCACGATCACATTCCCCCTTCATCTTTGATAACTTACAAACCAGATGCATCTACTATTTTATTAATTGCCTCAATTTCATCTGCTTTTAATGCCCATTCCAGGGCTTTGAGGTTATCTATTACCTGGTCTGCATTTCGCACACCGGCGATAACAGATGTAACCGCTTTTTGGTCTATTAACCAGTTGATTGCAACTTGATTAAGCGGTTTACCTATTTGCTGAGCAAACTGCTTTAACTGGTGGATCAGTTCATAATGTTTTTGATATAAGTCTCCTACAAGTTTGGGGTTTGAGTTTCTTACATCTCCTTGACTAAATTTCTTGTCGTTTCCAAAATGTCCACTTAAAAGACCCTGGAACAAGGGGCTGTATGGTAAAAAGGCCATACCCTCAGCTTGGGTATATGGGAGAACCTCCTCTTCAACCTTGTATTGCAATGGAATGTTATGATACGATTTTGGATTTCTTTCAATCATGTTGTATAAACCTTGCATAGATGCAATTTCAACATACTCTTGTGCCGTTTTAGCATCCTGAACCGAGAAGTTGGTTAAGCCAATATATCTAGCTTTTCCAGATTTTAATACCTCTTGCATGGCTGACATGGTTTCTTCAATTGACACACCATCTGCACTCGGCCAGTGTACTTGGTACAGGTCAACATAGTCTGTTCCCAGTCTTTTTAAAATTTCATCGATTTCCTTAAGAATGACATCTTTTCTTACGTCATTTCTAACATTCTTTTGATCATCCCAAGGCAAACCACACTTACTGGCAATATATATTTGCTCACGTTTACCTTGAATCGCTTTTCCTAATATTTCTTCCGCGTATCCAAGTCCATATACAGGGGCTACGTCAAAGAAATTAATACCCCCATCTATTGCAGTTTCAATTGCTTTGATCTGGTCAGCATCTGTATGACCACCCCAACTGGGCTGACCGGATGCTCCCCAACAACCAAAACCAAGTGCAGATACATCCATGTCCATTTTACTTACTCTTTTAAATTTCATATGATCTCCTTATTGTGCAACCGATTGCGCAAAGTGTAAAATGATAGCCTTAGTGAATCTCACTAAAGCAGGCATTTTAGAGTATTTTAGTCTCAACAATAACCTTTGATCTTACTTTCATTTGGGTGTCTTTCATTTCGTCAAAGAGCATTCTTGTTGCTCTTTCTCCCATGTAACGGGTGTTTCTTTCAAGCTGTATGATATTCGTGTTTAAATACTTGGCCCAAGGCACAGGGTCGAAACTAGCTATAGCCACTTTGTCTAACAATCCCTTGGCATGAAGGGCTTCGATGAGTCCTTCTGTCATTGTGTTATTACATGATAATACCGCATCAGGTACATTCTCTAGGTCAAATGACTGGCTAACTACATTTATGGTTGCCTCTTTATTAAAAGAACCTAGAAGAACTTGATCGGATGATACCACTTTATTATTAAATCGCATGGCACGCATAAAACCTTCTAATCGGTCTCTACCCAACTTTAAGTTTTGATCTCCTGCCACAACTGAAATCGATTCATAGCCACTCTCTTGTAGGTGAATGGTCAAGTTAAATGCACCTTTCACGTTGTCACAGTATACACCTGAGTGGTCTAGCCCTTCAACTTCTCTATCTATCAATACTACAGGCACTTCTAATTGGTCTAAACATGTATAAAAGTCAGGATTCTTGGAAACCACATCTACGACTGGAGTTAAAATCAATCCGCATAAATTCTGCTGTCTTAACATTTGAAGTGCTCTAAGTTCTTTTTCAATGGACTCAGAAGTATCAAACAACATCAGGGCATAGCCTGCTTGATCCGCAACCTGACTAATCCCTTCAATCACTTCACCAAAGAAATTATTTGATATTTCAGGCACCATTACACCGATCACTTTTGATTCTTTTTTCGATAGTGATATCGCAGCTGCATTTGGCCTATAATCTAGCTTCTTAATTGCAGCTTCCACTTTTTCCTTAGACTTTGCACTCACATAACCAGACGCATTCATCATACGTGAAACAGTTGCGGTTGATACGCCCGCTTCTTTTGCTATATCTGAAATGGTAATCGCCATATTGCCTCCTAAACCCCATGTGTAACCGCTTACACATTATCACCTCAAAAGGCGGATGTCAAGAATCCGCCTTTGCTTTATACATGGTAAAACCATGTTATATCTTTCATGTATTTTTCATATATATTTCGAAATTGCCAATACTTTTTAGATTTTTTTCTAATTGAGAAACTTTATCATTTACATTTACGACTAGACCTGATAGACTACCCTTGTTGTATGGCATAAATTATCGCGGCGGAAAATTTATGTTATGGAGATGATCATATGGCAAGAATGAGAGGCCCACGTTTTAAGAAATGTCGTAGACTAAACTTAAACACTTGCGGGCACCCAAAGGCAATGAATAGAGCTGGTAATGGACAAGAAAGAGACAAACGAAAGTTGTCTTCTTATGGTATCCAGCTCCTTGAGAAACAAAGATTAAGAGCTTATTATGAAGTTATGGAGAAGCAGTTTAGACGTTATGTTAAAGCTGCGATGAAGGACACTGAAACAACAGGTGTGGCACTTGTTAAACGTCTTGAATGCAGACTGGACAATCTGGTTTACAGACTTGGCTTTGCAAGTTCAATCCGTCAGGCACGTCAAATGGTCAGTCATGGTCATATCCGTGTAAATGGCAATAAAGTTGATATCCCTTCTTTCGCTGTATCTATTGGTGACACAGTTGCACTACGTGAAAAGTCTCTAAAGAACCAAATGTTCAAAGACAACTTCGAAGCACGTGCTACTGTCACTTACCCTTACCTGTCTAAAGACATGGATAACTTCAGAGGTGTTCTAGAAAGAATGCCTGAAAGATCTGAAATCCCAATTGAAATTGACGATCACCTAGTTGTTGAGTTCTACTCGAAAGCTATGTAGGTCACAAAAAGAAAAGATGTACTTCAGCAAGTTCTCCCATTTGCCGAGGTACATCTTTTTGTGTTTTTATTTTGCATTTTACTTATTGTATTTTACTTAGAGCTAATCGTACGGTTATAAAGTGCTTCACCACTTTTTGTCATCATAACTTTCCAGTTTTCTCTTTGACTAATTTCAAGCAGTCCCCTATCAGGATTAACTGCAATAGGATTTCCCACTTTTTTTAAGACTCCTTGGTCGTATACACTGTCAGCATATGCGTAAGATGCGGTCCATTCAACTGGGTCTTGACCAAATCTTTTTATGAGCGCTTCTACTTTGTTGTCTCCTGTTATAAGCTTCTCTGGAACATATCGTATATTATTTTGTGACTTGCCTAAGGATATACCTTTTACATCTGTGCAAATAACCTCATGAATACCTAATTTATCGGCCAATGGTTTCATTAAAGGTTTAAAACCTCCAGAAAGCAGTAACACATGGAAACCGTCTTTTTGATGTGACTTAAGAGTCTCTACTACTTCTTGGTCTAACGCTTCGAAAACACGTTCACTTAGGTCTTCAAAGAACTTAAGCATTTCATTTTCAGACATGCCATCTAAAATAGATAAAACGATATGTGTGGCTTTACCACGAAAAACTTCTTTAGTTAGGGACTTATCTACTTTCATTTTATACTTGGTAAACAAAACCATCATCTGTGTAAATATCTTGGCTTGACGCAGTCTTGAGTAGCCTAGCTTTGGATATTGCTTTACGATAAATGGAACGGTTTCATCAGGAAATAGGGTTCCATCAAAGTCATATATAGCTAATTTCATACTTTCACCTTCGGTCTATGTATTATTGTTTAACACTTCACATACTATTGTATACTACATCTACATAAAAAAGGAATGGGCAATTTGTAATGACCATTCCACTTTTATTGTACATGTTATAGTTGGTATAGTCTGTTATACCAACTATATGCCCTTATTATGGCAATTCATATTTTCTATTTTGTATCACATCAATGACACGTGCTTTAGATGCATCTGAAAGTCCAGATAGGTCTAATAGGTTTTGAGCGCCTTCAAGTGTGCCGTATCCGTATATATAGCCATTTAACTTTGATGCAAGGATAGACAACAGAACTTTGTCGTCGGTTCCAAACATCTGCTCTATTTCACCATATAATGACGTTTCGAGTTTTAATGACCGGTTCTGGTGTTCAGGTTCAGCCAAGTAAAATACTTCAAATGATTTCAACTCTGTGAAGACACTTTCCTCTTCTGGAGTTGACATTCTAATATTATTTAACTTTTGTTTTGCGATGTCATACTCAGCATCATTTCTGTAGAATATCAAGCTTTTTACGCGCTGGTCATAAGGGCGTAACGTTTCATTGTGTGAAGAAAAGAAGATATCAATCAACTCACCATAACTAATAATCTCAGGATCATAATCGATTTCAACAACTTCTGTGTGAAAATCAACAACTTTGTATGAAGGATTGGTTGATTTTCCTCCTGAGTATCCTACTCGTGTTCTAAGGACACCATCCATTACTGCATACCTTGCAGCGGGTCCCCAAAATCAGCCTAAACCAAATGTGGCTGTAGCATAGGCTTTATCATATTTTTCAATCTGAGGATACTCCCCTGACCACTGTGCATCGTACACAACTTGTCCCTCTGGTGTATAAGGTGGACAGGTTGGTCCAGAAGCCATTTCTAAAGGATTTCCACCACTTGCGTGTTCATTTGTCACCGAAGTAGTAGGGGCACCGCAAGCTGAAAGTATGAGTACCATAACTAACATTAACGCTATTTTTTTCATATTATCACCTAAGTTAATTATACCCCGTTTTAGTCTACAATCCAATATAATCCCCAGAGTGTACACATAATGTTTACAGATGTGCTTCACATTGTTTACAATAATCTCTTGTGTATAAGCATCTAATATGGATATAATTAAAATACATCAACTTTGGAGGTATTTTATGGATCAATCAAAGAAAGACACACTAAACTTTTGCATCGAATTTATACGAAATAACTTTAGAGAACATAGCCAAGTTTCCATGTGCCTCGTTTGGGTAAAACAAGCTAAAGATATTCTTGAGGCAGCTCCTGAAGTTGGGAGTGCAGTATTTATAATTAATGAATTGAATGCTGTTGAGAAGTACTTAACGGGAAGCGATAGTTCCTCTACATCTGAGGATATTTCTCAGAAGCTACAAATGATTGAAACACTTATTGACAGTATATAGTCCCAATTAAAATGAAAATCCAGTGTAAAGATTTTGTCTTTACACTGGATTTTTTTATTATATAACTTTGTTTTATTAGTTTATACTTTTATGGTACAAAAAGAACAGCCCACTTTGGACTGCTCATAATGTTTACTTATATGATATCCACCTGTTTATGACTTACTTACACTTCCAAGTCCCAACAAAGATTTGCTCACCTAAACCTGTCATATCACAGTCCATTAACTTCCACTCACCTACTAGACCAAGTTCTTTAGCAGTGAGCTCAAAGTGAGCCAAAGCAATCCCCATATCATTGTAAGTCATATCAATTTTCTGATCTGGTTTGCTCGCGTAAGACGTTGTTGCCGCGTAAAACTCAAACTTATCATTTCGTTTAATGATTCTCCACGGTTGTAAGTTTGCAGCGGATGGCGCAATACGGACCATTTCAAATGCTTCTCCATAGCCATTTACATCCGCTTGACTTAATGGCATTGTCTCATCTTGGTTGAAGAATAGTTCTGACCAAGGTTTTCGGTTATCTGCTTTGGCAAAGAATCTTGTCAGCTTTTCAGCTGTACGTTTTTTTCCAGCGTAGCCGATTGGCGAAACCATCACAACTTGCTCTTCACTGTCTAAGTCAACCAGTCTAGATACATCACCATTGTTAAAGGTAGCTGCCATCCAACATGTTCCAAAACCTAGTTCAGTAGCTTTTAATACGATTTGCTCAAAGTCATAACCAAATCTAAAAGAGGCGTGTAGATTACAACCTTCTCGTTTAGGCATAATACCTACAATGTAAGCATTAGCTCCTTTGATCATTCCATAAGTTCCGATTTTTGAACCTTCTTTAAAGCTAAAATCAATCAACTCAAATCTATGTTCTTCCCCTGACAGTTCATTCATAAATGCCGCTAATTCGTTTTTATTTACTTCATTTAGTGCTTCCCCAGTATAAGTCCTTACAGACTTACGTTTTTTAATCAAATCTTGTATTGGCATTGAGTATTTCATGTTTCTCCCCTTCTCTAGCCCATAGCGTTTTCTCAATAATATATATAATACTCCTATTTTTAGAATATTTCATTAAGAGATTGTGAAATAGATAAAATTGTTAAGCATTTTGTTGTTATATAACAATTTTAAACTTCCTAGTGTATCTCATTATCTCCTGCTAAAACCAAGCTAAATTGATGCTTGTTGATATCACTGGCTCAGCTACATCCATAAAAAAATCGGAGCACCCATTTAAGTGTGCTCCGATTTTATTAATATTATTATTTAACAGCCGCTACAACTGTTAGCTCAACAAGAATAGACTCTCTTGCCATTTTTGCTTCAACACATGCTCTTGCAGGCTCGAATCCATCTTCTACCCATGCGTCCCAAACTTCATTCATACCAGCGAAGTCAGCCATATCTTTTACATAAATTGTAGTTGATAGGATGTGGCGCTTATCTGAACCATACTTGTTAAGCAGGTCTTCTACTTTTTCAAGGCAAACGCGCGTCTGCTCTTTGATATCTGCAGTTTCATCACCATGTGTTTGGCCACATAGGTATACAGTATTGTTATGTACAACTGCACGGCTCATACGACCAGTGCCTTCAAATCTTTTGATTTCCATATTCTTTACCTCCAAATAAATTGTGTACTCCTGAACCAGTATACACAATGTAGATTTATTTCACAAATTTATCTATGGCGTCATTTAACTCATCAAGTGCCTGTTCATCATCATTTTCCACTGCGTCAACTATACAATGATTAATGTGATCTTTAAGTACCAGTTTTCCAACATTATTAAGTGCAGATTTAACTGCGGCAATTTGAATAAGTATTTCACTACATTCTTTTTCTTCTTCTAACATTCTTTTTACAGCCTCTGCGTGTCCAATGATCCTAGACATTCTATTAATCAGCTGTTTATTGTGTGGATGATGATGTCCTTTATTTTCTTGTCCCATAAACGGCACTCCTTTCATGACTATTATACAACATTTGAAGATAGCCAACGTCCGTTCATGAACCTTTTCCATAAAATTGTGCCACGTATTGTAACGTCAAGTGCATATGCGGACCAAACCCCTACTAAACCGAACCCAAGTTTAATACTCAAAATATAAACACCCAAAACACGAACACCCCAAATACCTAATAAAGAAATGTACATTGGAAACTTGGTGTCTCCACCACCCTGGAGGGCTGAAGTTGTGACCAAAGTAGAACTTAGAAAAGGTTGGAAACAAGCAATTATTCTTAATACAATAACGACTTGGTCAATGACTTCCTTATCTTTTGAGAACAAAGTCGCTAATGGACGGGCAAATACAAAGAACACGAGGCCAACCATCATCATGAGGCCTGTTCCTAACATATACGACAGTTTTCCCGCTTTCACCGCTTGGCTCTTTTGCTTGGCTCCTAACTGTTGGCCTACTAGGGTCGCCGCTGCTACCCCAAAACCCATACCTGGCAAATAGGAAAAACTCTCAATGGTACCTGCAATATTATGGGCTGCATAGGCTGCTGTGCCTATTGAAATAATCATGCCTCCATATAAGAGTTGTCCCGACCGCATAATAATTTTTTCTATTGCTGCTGGAAACCCTATTTTAAGGATTGCCTTTATTGTCTTACGTTCAATAGTCCATTTACTTGTGAAGTCAATATGAAGTGGACTGTTATATCCCCCCAGTACCCTTATTAGAAGAATCAAATTTACACAACGCGCAATGGTTGTTGCCAACGCCGCCCCTTTTATCCCCATCCCCGGGATATTAAAAATACCAAAAATAAGTATGTAATCAAGAATAATATTTACCACATTAGAAATTGCAGCAGCTTTCATTGGAGACTTAGTATCACCTGAAGCCCTGAGTGTACTGGATAGTGCGTAAATACCGCCAACCAAAAACAATGGACCTGCGACAATTCTATAATAGGGTATTGAATATGCCAGTGCAGCATCTTCTGCGCCTAACATACTCATAATTTGTGGAGCAAATATAACATTTACCACACCGAAAACAGCTCCTATGAATAGTCCCAAAATCAGAGCTTGTTTAGAGCTGTTCACTGCTTGTTTGGTATTATTTCCTCCAACATACCTGGAGATTACAGCCGTTGCCCCCACACTTACTGCTAGAAAAAGAGAAATAAATAGATTCATCGTAAGATTGGTTGCACCAACTGCTGCAATAGCTTCAGTACCAAGTTTGCTCACGAAATATGTATCTGCGACACCTAGGAATACTTGGAGCACATTTTCAATGATCGCTGGTAAAGCTAGCGTTAAAATCATTGATATGGTTACGGCCTTATTTTTACCAATACTTTGATCATTTTTGTCTATCATATGCTTCCTCCTAGGTGTAAATAAGCGATCGTAAAATCCCCCTATGGGGGTTATTTCAATTTTACGCCTATTGGGAAGTTTGTCAAGTATCTTAATATTAGAATTTTCCAAATTGTACTCGTGTAACCAGAGCATATAGCTGTCCTAGACAGGCTTTTGCAAGTTGTGTTTACAAAAAAACTCCTTAAACGGTTATCCGTTTAAGGAGATCATTCAAGAAAATCTTAAATTACGCATAGGACTCTGAATCATAGGGCCTTACTACTGGTTGGTAACCAACTTAATAGTAAAAGCACCAGCGAAGCAAATAGCGTTTAGTATTACAATAGTGCCTCCAGTAGGTAAATTAAACTGGAAGGATGCAAATACACCAGCAATTACACATAATACAGATGTTAGTGCTGCAATGGTCATTGCCCCCCTAAAACTTTTAGACAGTTGAAGGGCTGTAACTGCAGGAAAGACAATCAAACTTGAAACAAGCATGGTCCCCACAACACGAATTCCTAAAACAACCGTTATCGAGGTCATAACTGCAATCAAGTAGTTTAAAAACTCAACTTTCATACCACTAACCTTGGCATAATTTTCATCGTAAGTGATTGCAAAGAGGTCATGATAGTAAAATACGATCACACCTATTACCACGATAGAAAGGGCTACACTTAAGTATACATCTAAGTCACTTATTACTAATATACTCCCAAATAAATAACTGAATAAGTCCACATTAAAACCTTGAGCCACCGATGCAATGACAATACCAACAGCCACAGAAAATGATGAAACAAGTCCTATTGCTGCATCTCCATGTAAGTTGGCTTTTTCATTTAACTTAAGAATTAAAAAAGAACTTAAAATAACAAGAGGTATGGATAATAATAACGGCGACATGGATAAGAGTAATGCTAAAGCAACCGTTGCAAAACTAACATGTGCAAGACCATCACCTATCATTGAAAACTTTCTTAACACTAAAAACACACCCAAAAATGCACAGGAAAGTGCAATTAAACTTCCAGCAATTAAGGCCTTTTGTATAAATCCATATTGAATGGCTTCTAAAATCATTGTTCATCCCCTCCAACAAGTTTTAAGTCCGTTAACTCTGTTTTAAGTGGAGCATGGGAATGAGAATGTACACCATGTTGCCAACACATCTTATGCTGGGTCTCAAATCCGAAGTAATCTGTCATATCACCTGAGTGGCAAAAGTCTTTATAGTCACCATAAAAAATCAATTTGTGGTCTAAATAAAGCATTTTATTGGTGTATTGACCTATTGATCCAATATCATGAGAAACTAATAAGATAGTAACTTTACGTTTTTTATTAAGTTCTTCGATCATGTTATAAAAATCCGCTCTGATTTTAGGATCCAGTGCACTTGTTGGTTCATCAAGAATTAAGATTTCAGGATTTCCAACCAGTGCTCTAGCAAGTAAAACTCTTTGTTGTTGACCGCCAGAAAGTTGACCAATCTTTTGATGTTTTAAATCTTCAATTCCAAGTTCA